>ERZ777011.15-NODE-15-length-279556-cov-13.035703_pt1 | contig 279556 bp, 224 predicted proteins | sample MGYA00374964_ERZ777011 | MGnify/ENA primary metagenome ERZ777011 (study PRJEB29310, sample SAMD00008975) | mouse gut metagenome | study: EMG produced TPA metagenomics assembly of the Metagenome analysis of fecal microbiota from mouse which was promoted... | reverse complement strand
TTTAACACAGATTTTCCCAAAAATTATTTGCTCAAATCAGAGTAAACCAATACCATAATAAATAACATCCACGCCCCCCCCCAGGGCTGTCGCCCTGCGCTACAATATTTGTCTCCTAACGGAGACGCAATGCACCGTAATTACGGCTTGACGGCATTTCAACCGATTGCGTTGAAATGCCGTTTGTATTTATGCTTATATGAGGGTGTGTCAAAAAGCCGTTTATGCCGAGTTTGTAGGGACGCACGGCTCGTGCGTCCGCAGATTAATAATTGATTATCAATTAATTACCAATATGGCTTCCCGGACGCACGGGCCGTACGTCCCTACTGTTTGGTATTTTGGCACACCCTCTTCCTGTTAAAGAGCGGAGGCTTTAAGCGAGAGGCCTATGCGTTCGGCAAGGCCGAAGAGGAGATTCATGCAATGTACGGCTGTGCCGGCGGCTCCTTTCAAGGGGGCGTCGAAGGCAGCCGACACGGTAACGCGCCCGTCGGCCTTGTCGAGATAAAGAAGGCATTTGTTTGTTCCTTCCACTTCTCGCGGCGACGGGATGCGGTCGACTACAAAGGTAAAATTATGGTCGTCGTAAAATTCCTCATATAGGCGGACAAGCTCTCCGATATTGAGGTCGGTATCCACCGAAACTGCCGCCGTGAGCACACGGGCTTGCCCGGAGGCGTCCGCTTCTATTCTGATTTTTGATGCAAAGCCGGGCTGGAGGCTGCACAACGCATCCGAGATTTCTTTTTGTGAAATGCCATGGGACGATTCGGACACAAGACACGACGGAAGCGTGATGCTCACGTCGATGTCGGAGGACAGAAGCCCCTCCTTGGCCAAAGGAAGGAGCGAGAGAAGGATAATATTTGCCTCGGCCGACGGCACGGCAGCCCGCAACGCGCCACGCACCATGGCTTTGCGGTTTAGCTCCGGCAATCCGTAGACCATATCCTGCGATTGGACCGGCACAAGGCTCACTATCTTCATATCCGGCTCAGCCGATGCAAAATCGAGAGCGGCTTCGGCGTCGCCACACACAAAGAGCATGTTGGCTTCTTCCGGGCGAGGACGGTTGACAAATCGCAAGTCGGTTTCCCCGACCAAGCCGTGGTGAATGTCGACGAGCGCGCGCCCTGCATGCGGCTCGGCATACAGCCAGGATATCTCCACATCTGGATGATTGATTAGAATACGGACAATTTCACCCGCGACAGCCGATTCGGCGGCATATATTCCGGCTTTTATCATTTTTCGGTATTATTTTCAGAGAAGATGAGACTATATATTTTTTCTGTGGCCCCGATATTGCCCGCGATATATTTCTCGCATATCGAGGAAGCATCGGACAGGGATTTTTGCGAAGAACAGAGCCGCGACATTACAGCCGAAAGCGAGTCCAAATCGTGATATTCGAAACCGCCGCCAAGCTCTATCAAATCGGCCGCCTCCTTAAATTTATTATGTTTCGGGCCAAAAATCACGGGCATGCCATAGACGGCGGCCTCATTGATATTATGAATTCCAGCGCCGAATCCCCCGCCGATCAAGGCCACATGTCCGCAGCGATAGAGAGCCGACAGTTTACCGAAACAGTTTACAATCACCGCACGGACATCATCGTCGACCTTTTCTTCCCGCATTATGTCGGTGATCAACGCCGACTTTCCGGGAACAGCCTCGCAAATTGCCTTGATGCGCCGGTCGTCGAATTCATGGGGCGCAATTATTATTTTCACATCGGGATGTGCGGCAAGCCAACGCAAGTATATTTCTTCGTCGGCTTCCCACGAGCTGCCGGCCACGATGGTGACGGGAGTGGCCCAACGTTCGAGATAGGGCATATCGAGCCGCTGCGAGCGCACGGCCGACACTCGGTCGAAACGCGTGTCGCCGGCCACAGTCACATTCTCTATGCCGATGCCGCGCAACAGTTCGGCCGAAGCCCGGTCTTGCACATAGAGGTGTGTGAAACACTGCAACAGCCTACGCCACATTCCGCCCCAACGTTTGAAAAAGCGTTGGCCGGGACGGAATATCGCAGATATAATATATGTGGGGATATTTCTGCGTTTCAGTTCCGACAGATAGTTGCCCCAAAATTCGTATTTCACAAAAATGGCCACGCGCGGGTTTACAGCGTCGATAAACCGCCGGGCATTTGCCGGCGTGTCAAACGGCAGATACACGACACAGTCGGCCTTGTCGTAGTTCTTGCGCAGCTCGAAGCCCGACGGCGAGAAGAATGACAGGAGTATTTTCCACTGCGGGCGCTCGGCTCGGATTCGTTCAATCAGAGGCCGCGCCTGTTCAAACTCACCGACGGAGGCCGCATGTATCCACACGTCGAATTGCTTGCACCCGGAGCGCTCGATTCGCGAAAAAATCTGCTTATGACCGTCAACCAGCCGTCGGGCCTTGCCCTGCCGCAGCGCGGCTATGCGCGCCGCGGCAGAGTACAGGGCTATTCCGGCGTTGTAGAGTGGATTCATTCCGCCGGGGTGATTCGTTCTATACCGGCGCGCAAGCGTGCCAATGTCTCGTCGCGTCCGAGCAATGCCGTGATGTCAAACATATGCGGGCCCTTGCACTCGCCCACCACTGTAAGGCGGAAAGCGTTCATCACATTGCCAAGATGGTAGCCTTTGTCGGCAATCCATGCCAACACTGCGGGTTCGGTTCCGGCTCCGGCAAAATCATCGAGGCTTTCCAGAAGAGCGGCCAGTTCTGTGAGTTGAGCCGGCGTTTCCGGTTTCCAACGTTTTTTCACATCCTTTTCTGCATATGAATCGGGGGCAGTGAAGAAGAAGCGAGCCTGGTCCCAAAGGTCTTTCACAAAGTTGATGCGGCCTTTCACAAGAGATACGGCGCGTGTGATATATTCGTCGGAGAAGTTGGCAGTGTTCACGCCATTGGCTTCAAGCACCGGCTTGAACAGCATGGCAAGCTCGGCATCGTCCATAGCCTGCAAATAGGTATGGTTGAACCATTTGCCTTTTTCGAAAGCGAATTTTGCTCCGGCTTTCGAGCAATGGTCGAGCGAGAATTTTTGAATAAGCTCGTCCATCGACATTATTTCCGTGTCGTCGCCCGGGTTCCAGCCAAGAAGAGCGAGGAAGTTGACAACGGCATGCGGGAGGTAGCCGCTTTCACGATAGCCCGAGGATATGTCTCCTGATTTGGGGTCGTGCCATTCGAGGGGGAAAACAGGGAATCCGAGACGGTCGCCGTCGCGCTTGGAGAGTTTGCCCTTGCCGTCGGGCTTGAGCAGGAGCGGCAGGTGGACAAATGCCGGCATGGTGTCGGCCCATCCGAATGCTTCATAGAGCAACACGTGGAGAGGAGCCGAGGGAAGCCATTCTTCGCCGCGGATTACATGCGACACTTTCATCAGGTGGTCGTCGACGATATTTGCAAGATGGTAGGTTGGCAGGTCATCGGCCGATTTATACAGCACCTTGTCGTCGAGAATGTCGCTCTTGATTACTACTTTGCCACGGATAAGGTCGTTGACCTCGACATTTCGGCCCGGTTCGATGCGGAAGCGCACCACATACTGGGCGCCTTCGTCGAGAAGGCGTTTCACTTCGTCGGCGGGCAACGAAAGGGAGTTGCGCATCGACATACGTGTCGACGCATCATACTGGAAATTAGGAGTGGCGGCACGGGCGGCTTCGAGTTCGGCGGGAGTGTCGAACGCAATATAAGCCTTTCCGGCATCGAGGAGCATGCGGGTGTGCTCGCGATAGATGTCGCGGCGTTCGCTCTGCTTGTATGGGCCGTAAGGGCCTCCTTCACGGACGCCTTCGTCTATTTCAATACCGAGCCATGCGAGTGCCTCGTTGATATAATCTTCGGCTCCGGGCACGAAACGCTGGGAGTCGGTGTCTTCAATACGGAGAATCATCTTGCCGCCATGCTGGCGCGCGAAAAGGTAGTTATAAAGGGCTGTGCGGACACCTCCGATATGGAGCGGCCCCGTGGGAGAGGGGGCGAAACGCACTCTTACTTCTGACATTTATAGAGATATTATAGGTTACTATCAATGACTAATGACTAATGACTAATGACCAATTACCAATTACTAATAGCCAAAGACTAATGACTAATGACTAATCAACTTTCGAACACTTAGAGCAACTTAATGGAAATGTAGCGCTTGGGATTTTTCTTAATGTCGACAAACAGCGAGTCGAGCGAGGATATGGTGGTGTTGAGGTTGTCGTAGAGCGAGGGGTCGTTGATAAGGCGGCCGAGGGTTGAATTGGGTTTGCCAAGTTCGTCGGAAAGGGCGCGCAAGTTGGCGGTAGTGGTTTGAAGGTCGGCCACGAGCGAGTCGAGGGGCAGGTTTTTCATCTGTCCGGACAGTTCGGCAAGGTCCGATGTTATGTTGGAGGTGTTGCCTGTAATCTGCTTCACATCGGCAGCGATGGGGCCGAGTTGCGCCGTAGCGACGGCAAGTCGCTGAGTTGTTGTCTGCAAATTGGCGGATATTGCGTCGAGACGTTTCACCGAGGCAGTGAGGGCCGGGTCGGCCACCACGGCATTAAGGTTGGTGAGCAGAGTGTCTATTTTGGGAAATATCTGCTGCACGGCAGGAAGCATATCGCCGGCAGATGCCAGGAGCGATGAAGAGTTTTCGCCGATAAGACGGTCGCCGACACTGTGGTCGGTCGTCGACTTCGACAGATGAAGCACAATCGACGCTGTGCCGAGGATATCGGTGCCAAGCACGGCTTTTGAGCCCTGAGGCACTTTAAGACGGCTGTCGAGCGACATTTCTACCAGCACATGGCCGGGATTGTCAAACTCATATTCCATCTCGCGCACCTGTCCCACCTTGAAACCGTTGAGCATTACGGGCGACGACACGGCCAGGCCTTCGACGTTTTCAAACGAGGCGTAATAGTAGTTTGTCGGCTTGAATACGTTGACGCCTTTGAGGAAATCTATGCCCAGAATGAGTATGGCCAGAGCCACGAGCACACATATTCCTATTATAACTTCTTTGCGAAATATCTTTTTCATTTTCCTTGTGTTTTTTTCTGATCTTTGTAATAGTCGTCGAACGCCTCAAAAAGAGCCGTGGCGCATTTTTCTTTTCCTGCGGCGGAATGGAGGAATTTCTCCGATGTCGGGTTGCATATAAAATCGAGTTCGACAAGCACCGAGGGCATCGACACGCTCCACAGCACCCAGAATCCGGCCTGACGCACGTCCTTGTCGGCGCGTCCGGCTTTCTTCACCAGATTGCGCTGAGCCCGCGAGGCAAAATCGAGGCTTTGGTTGAGATGCGCGTTTTGCGTGAGTTCGAATATTATATACGATTCCGAAGAATTAGGGTCGAAATCCTTGTAACGCGAGCGGCTGTTCTTTTCGAGCTCCATAACCGAGTTTTCGCGCATGGCCACACGCAGGTTCGCGTCCGACTTGTGAAGCCCGCAGGTGTAGACACTCGCGCCCTTCACCGTGGTGCGCCCGCGCGACTTTTTATCCACTGAATTTACATGTATCGATATGAAAAGGTTGCCGTGGGCATCGTTGGCGATTTTGGCCCGGTCGGCAAGCTCGACAAACTTATCGGTCGAGCGTGTGTACACGACCTTCACCTTGTCGCCATACTTCTTGCTAATTTTGCCTCCAAGACGTTTTGCCACATCGAGCACTATGGTCTTTTCATTGGTGAGCTTGCCTTTACAGCCTATATCCTTGCCGCCGTGACCGGCATCGATTACCACGACAAATGGCTTGCTCTCCTTGGCTACGCTTGCGAGGAAAGCAGACACTGACATTAATAATATAAGCAACAGGCGCGTCATTGTGCGATTACTGCGGTGCAAATTTACAAAAAAAATTGTGATTTTCGGCATTTGCAGCCAAAAATCACAATTTCGATTCCTTTTGGTGGACTTTATCGTATCATTTCTTTTGTCACAGCCTCACCGCGGCGCACGATATAGATACCGGGGCCGGGATTGTCGACGCGCACGCCTTGCAGATTGTAATACTCAGGCTCTGCATCGGCGTCGACGGCGGCGTCGTCAATGCCGGAGGGGCTGGAAAGCGTAACACGCATCGAGGCGAGATCGGCGGTAATGTTGTAGACATAAGGACGCGCCGACCACGACTTGGCCGAAGATGCGTTTACATCGGCGGGATAGCGCACGATGGCAGCCGACTCTCCAGTGGCGATTGATTCGTCGTCGGTGGAGGCGCCGTAGCGGTCGGAGGAGTTCACGTCGTTCCATGTTTTGCCGAGAGTGGTGACAAACGAGAAGTAGCCGGCAAAAGCTGTGCCCGACGAGTTCACTGTCACATTATTAAATGTATATGTCGAGCCATCGCGCACGGCTTCGATACCTTTGTCGGTAGCCCAGGCATAGCTGTTGACATGTCCTACGAGGTAGAGTTTTTCGGGGAGCGATTCGTAGGGATCGACGGGTTCGAATTCCACATTGGTTTTAGTCCACACGCAATAATCGGAACCCGAAGTTTTTATATCGTCGTTGGTGTATCCTTCGGGCGACACGAATGCCGAACCGATTTTCACCACCAATTTGCCGTTGGTGCCGGTTACTTCGGCCATGTAGCAATCTTTGGAGGATTGAAGCACCTTCACGGCGCTCATGTTGTGAACGCCCACGGCGTTGCGCACGGCGATAAGACGCTTGATTTCGTTCTTGAAACTTTTCCAGTGGGGAAGGAACACACACGGCGTGCCTGGCGAGCAAAGCATGAAAGCGTTTGCAGCAATGACGTTGCCGGTGAATTTCGAACCGTCGCGGTAAGTATCGTGATTGTCGACGAAAGTTACGGAATATTGCTGATAGCCGTAATGAATCATGCCGGCCGGCTGCGGGTTTGTGCCGTTGGCTTTCCACACCAGCTTGGTAAGGTCGTTAGAAGCAAAGGCGTCGTTCACGGCATATTTGAACGGGAAGTCGAAAGCGGCCGAGGTCTTGCCGGTGGCGTCGATCCAAGCCTTCACGGCATCGTAATTGCCGTCCCAGTACTCGCCGACAGAGAATTCGGGCACCGAATACTCATTGTAGATTTTGGTATATTTGCCGGCATAGCCTTTCACCATGTCGTAACGGAAACCGGCATAGCCCATATCTTCGAGAAGGAATTTGCAGTATGCCTTGCAATTGTCCTGCACAGCCGCGGATGTATGGTCGAGGTCGCGGGCGCCGTCGAAATCGTCGCCGGTATCGGGCGCGCCTGTCGGTTTTGCCTGACCCGACTGATTGCGCACCTCGTCGGTGGAGCAGATGTGCTCGGGGCCAAGTTTATATGTGGTGCCGCGCCATGTTTCGGCAGGGAAGTCAGTCCAGTTGGTCACACCGCAACGGTGGTTTATTACCACGTCTTCGATTATGCCCGTGCCTTTTTCCTTATATGTGGCAATCATCGAGCGCAACTCGGCCTCGGTGCCGAAAATAGTATTATGGTTGGTGAACCAATATACCGGGGTATATCCCATCGAGCGGCCGCCGCCCTGCTGGTCGCGGGCGCTGTTAGGAATCCATATCAGGGAGAAACTTTTTGAAAGCTCATCGGCCTGCGATTCGAGATTGGTCCATTTGGTATCATTAAATGAGTCCCAATAGAACCCTTGTAGCATCACGCCTTGATAGTCCGACGGCCAACCTGCGGCCATAGTCGCGGCGGCACCAAACAGCACCGAGGCGATGACAGGAACGTATCGTCTTGTGTTCATAAACAATCTAATAATTTGAATTTCAGATTTATAGGTAAGTATGATAATGATTTTTCATTCAAAACCGCATGTACGGCGGCTATTTTTCGAGCACAAAGATACAATTTTTTTGTCTGCCGACAAAATATTCGAAGAAAAAAACGTAACTTTGCCGTATGTTTCGACACAGGCTGTTTCTCATAGTAAATCCAATATCCGGCACATGCTCAAAAAAAGGTGTCGTAGAGAAGATTGAGACACGTTTTCGCAGGCACGGCATAGAAATCGACACAGCTCTCACCACCGGCTGCGGCGACGCCACCCGATTGGCCCGCGAAGCGGTGGAAAAGGGCTACCGGGCCGTTCTGGCTTGCGGGGGCGACGGCACTGTAAACGAAACGGCGCGGGCTATGTGCGGCACCGACATCCCCCTGGGCATTATCCCGGCAGGAAGCGGCAACGGCCTCGCCCGCCATCTCGGAATTCCAATCGACATCCTCACTTCGGTAGACGTGATATCGCGCGAGCATGTCACTCCGTGCGACTATGCCACGGCCAACGGCCGGCCGTTTTTCTGCACTTTCGGGTGGGGATTTGACGCCGCCGTGTCCGACCGCTTCGCCCGTGCCGGCAAACGAGGGCTTATCACCTACCTGAACAGCGCCATCGAGGAATACAAGGACTATCAGGGCGAGGAATACAGCATAAATGTCGACGGCGTGGCCCATACGCGCAAGGCTTTTCTTGTGGCGTGTTGCAATGCCTCGCAGTATGGCAACAATGCGTTCATAGCTCCGCAGGCATCAATAAAAGACGGTTTGCTCGATGTGATAATAATCAAAGACGCCGACCACCTGCGCACACTCCTTGTCGGAATCGACATGCTCACCGGCATGATTCCTCATAACAGCCAGATTGAGAAACTGCGCGGTCGCCACATTGTAATTACCCGCAACAGCAACGGACCGGCCCACCTCGACGGTGAACCCATTGAGATGGGGACAGTAGCCGACATCAAATGTATTCACGGCGCGTTGAAGATTTTCACTCCGCAAAAGAAAATGCGGTTCATGCCGTTTGTCACACCTATGATATACACGTTCCGCGACTGGCATTTTGCCCTGCGCAATCTCGTGTCGGGCTGAACCCTTCCCCAAATTAATCATTGCAATCAAGATGTTACCGACTAAATCAATATACACCCGTGGAGCCGAAGACGGGGCATGGATGGGGCTGCTGTTTGTCGCAGCCGTGGCCTTGCAGACTCTTGGGCAAGGCTCTCTTTTAGCCACGCTCATAGCCGACGCCCTGCTTGTGGCTGTTCCCGCCGTGCTTTGGGTGATGCTCCGCCGCTCATATCGCTACGACCGTCTTTTGACAACCTTCTCCGGCCTGTGGATGCATGGAATCATGGTTTTTCTATGCGGAAGCCTCATACTTGGCTTGGTGGCATTCATGTATATGCGCTTCATCAACCCCGGATTCATTTACGCCCAGGCGCGGCTCGCCGTCGACCTCTATTCGCAGATACCCGAATTTGAGACTTTTGCCCAAACCCTGCAAAAAGCCATAGACCGCAAACTCCTCCCCTCTCCCATCATGATCACATTCACCGTTATATGGCTCGGGAGCTTCTCCGGAGCTATGCTGTCGATGATTGAGGCCGGACTAGTGAAGGCAATCGTAAAAAAATAACCTCTCAACTTAAAAGAACATGGACATCTCTGTCGTAGTACCCCTATACAACGAGGCTGAATCCCTCCCCGAACTCGAAGCATGGATTGCCCGCGTAATGACTGAAAATCATTTCTCCTATGAAGTGATATTTGTCGACGACGGCTCCACCGACAATTCATGGCAGGTAATCGAAAACCTGCAAAAGACCAATCCCAACATCCGCGGAATCTCGTTCCGCCGAAACTACGGAAAGTCGCCGGCGCTCAACACCGGTTTTGCCCGGGCAAAAGGCGATGTGGTGATAACGATGGATGCCGACCTCCAGGACAGCCCCGACGAAATACCGGAACTTTACCGTATGATCACCGAAGACGGCTACGACCTTGTTTCCGGATACAAAAAGAAACGCTACGACCCGCTGTCGAAAACCATACCCACCAAACTCTTCAACGCCACAGCCCGCGCCGTGTCAGGAATCAAGAACCTTCACGATTTCAACTGTGGCTTGAAAGCATATCGGCAGAAAGTGGTGAAACATATCGAGGTGCACGGCGACATGCACCGCTATATCCCCTACCTCGCGAAACTTGCCGGATTCAACAAAATAGGCGAAAAGGTCGTACACCACCAGGCCCGCAAATACGGCACGACCAAATTTGGCCTCGACCGCTTTGTAAACGGCTACCTCGACCTCGCCACACTATGGTTCACCGGCAAATTCGGAAAAAAACCGATGCACTTTTTCGGTCTGCTCGGCTCGCTGATGTTCTTCCTTGGATTCATCGCCGTGGCCGTAGTAGGCATAATGAAACTTTACCATATGCACGCCGGACACCCCTACTCTCTCGTCACCGACTCGCCCTACTTCTTCCTCTCGCTCACCCTCATGCTCCTTGGGTCGCAACTATTCCTTGCCGGATTCATCGGCGAGCTCATCGTGCGCAACTCAACCCTCCGCAACCAATACGAGATTGACAAAACAATAAATATAACGACTAATGATTAATTACGAATGACTAATTACGAATGACTAATGACTAATGTTTCCATTCGTAATTCGTCATTAATAATTCGTAATTAATAATTAATCCGTAATTCGTAATTTTTTTCTCCCATGCAATATATTGATTTCCTCGACCTTTGCGAAAAAAGATATTCCTGCCGGAACTATTCCACCGAACCGGTAAATGAAGAAAAGGTGATGAAGGTGCTTCGCACCGCGCAACTCGCCCCGTCGGCCTGCAACCGCCAGCCATGGACTTTTTATGTAGTGACCGATGCCGGCCGTCGCCAACGTATGCTCACCAAATCACGCCCGGCGTTCAACGACGCCCCGGTGCTCATCGTTGCCGTAGGCCACCACGACCAGGCATGGCACCGCACAGCCGACAATAAGGACCACACCGACATCGACCTCGCCATTGCCGGCGAGCACATCGCGCTTGCCGCCGAGGCCGCCGGCCTTGCCACATGCTGGATATGCAGCTTCGATGTCGACGCCGTCCGCGCCGAGCTCAACCTTGCCGAAAACGAGGAGCCTGTCGCACTTTTCCCCTTAGGATATGCCGCCGAAGACGACATCGTGCCTAAGAAATCGCGCAAACCGCTTACCGAAATCGTGAAATGGGTCGACTGACTTCCATAATTGCCGCAATATGCTTGCTTGCGGCCTTATCGGGCTGCAACACATCGGGCTGTCTTGAAAACCGCTCGTCGGTGCCGCTTGTCGGATTCTACGACTCGGCCACAAAAAAGTCAATATCCCTCGACTCTCTGGAAATATACGGAGCCGACGCTCCCGGCGACTCCATCCTCTCGGCACCGGGCACGCCGATATCGCAGATTTATCTGCCAATGAGGGCCACAAAAGATAATGTAATGTGGTTCATTGCCTACAAATGGAAGAATCTCGACAACCTCGACCTTGTCGACCGCATCGACCTCGACTACATGGCAAGCCCGTATTTCGCATCGGAAGAATGTGGCGTGATATACCGCTACCGCATTACCCGCTGCCAATACACCCGCAACCTGATCGATTCTATCGCAATAACCGATTCGCTTATTACAAACATCGATACAGAGAGAATAAAAATTTTCTTCCGCACATCTGCCGATGATGAGCCGGAAGACCAACCACAAGAATCACCACAACCGTGAACCTGCGCCTGCTATATATATTAATAATGTGTGCCGTGTCTGTGGCGACGTGGGGCCAGCGACGCATAAACCCTGTCGAGACTCCGGCCACAACCACCAGGCCCGTCAACGAACTGGCCAACGACACCGCACGTATCAACGCCCGCATACGTGCCTCGATGGCTCACTATCACGACGAAAACGGCAATATAATCTATATCGACACCGTAACAGGACGTGAATGGCGCGACTCTACGGCCATGATCCGGAAAATTCCGATGAAATATCCGCTGCTCACCGCCGTGAGCGTGGGTGTGGACATCTGGAACCCTGTGATGCGCGCGTTCAAGCAACACTACGGATTAATCGATTTTTCTGCCAAGGTGAATCTACACAACCGCTACCAACCGGTGTTCGAAACCGGACTTGGCATGGCCAAGAATACTCCGGCCGACAATAATTTCACCTATAAATCGCCCCTCAGCGTATATTTCCGTCTTGGATGCGACTATAATTTCCTTTACAATTCGTCGCCCGATTACCAGTTTACACTCGGAATGAGATATGGCTTCTCGCCGTTCTCTTATTCCATAACCGACATCACGATTAATTCCGACTACTGGGGCGAAACCGCTCGTCCGGAAATCCCGGCGCAACATGCCACTGTCGGATGGTGGGAACTCGCCATCGGGCTTCGCGTGAACCTGTGGGGACCCATATCTGCGGGATGGACTTTGCGCTACCATCAGCTGCTCCATGAATCGAAGGCCGCATACGGCAAACCTTGGTATATTCCCGGCTACGGTTCGCGTCAAGGAGCCATAACCGGTTCGTTCACAATCTACTATACTCTCGACTTCTCAAAAAAAGCCGTAGAAGCCATTGCTCCGGCCTCCTAATAAATAATCCCTAAATAAATTTTTATTATGAAAAAATTTTTCTTTATCGCTGCCGCTGCTCTTGCACTCGCAGGCTGCTCGAAAACCGAGACTCCCGCTAAGCAGGATTCTTGCTCAACCGAAAACTGCGCTTATCAGTCAATCCTCACCCGCACATCCGTGCGCCAATGGGATATGGACCGCACTGTCTCCGCCGACACCGTCGACATGATTCTCCGCGCGGCCATGTCTGCGCCCACCGCCATGAACAAACAACCCTGGGCGTTTGTCGTACTCACCGAGCGTGCCGTCCTCGACTCCGTAGCCACATGTCTTCCGTGGTCAGGCCTCAACAATGCGCCGATAGCCATAATTACCTGCGCCGACATGTCGAAAGTGTGCGACGGCGAAACTGTCGACCGCGGTTTCTGGATTCAGGACGTTTCCGCCGCCACTGAAAATCTCCTTCTCGCCGCTCACGCCCTCGGCCTCGGCGCCGTGTGGACCGGCGTGTACCCCGACATGGAGCGCGTCAACGGCGTTCGCGAACGCCTTTCGCTTCCTGAAAACATCATTCCTCTGGCAGCCGTGCCTTTCGGCTACCCTGCCGGCGACAACCAGCCCAAAGACAAATACACCCCCGCAAACATCCATTATAACGGCTGGAACACAGTGCAATAATTCATACACAACTCCCCCCGAAAAAAAACAGGCTGCTAATTCTTTTAGCGGCCTATTTTTTTTCACTAAAATTGCCAAATATTGAAATTTTGTTGTACATTTGTGATTTGAAAACCAAAATTCCGGCACACACAGATTTATATTTAGCCTATGAATAAGTTTTATATTATCATTTTAGCATTTATATCCGCTTTCAACACCTTTGCTCTACAAACAAGCAACGACTCAATCTCAGGGCGGCCATTCAAGGAGTTTTCCAAGACTGCTTTTTGCTCATACAGTTCTTTTCACCCAAGCCAATATATCGTCGACAATAATTGGGATATCCTGTGCTCATTCCGAACCCCTGGAACAAAATCTCGACTTGACTCTCTCAATATACCATACAACGAAAGTCAACTCAAACTCTTGATGGTGGGTGATTTACTCGCCTCCGACGATGGCGTGTACACCACCAAAATGCCTATTCTTGATAAAAGGCAGACTACTGAAATCAGGACGGTATCAACGAATTTCGCCGACAGCGTTTATCCCGTCATAGAACCGAAAATCAAAGAATTAATTTCTACCTTCAAGATGAAAGGATATACAGCACAGACATATTCCTTGATTTTCTCATATTTGCTCGACGGGTATATTTGGAATGAAGGCAAACTCCCCGTTCCCAATAACATTGGAAGCCATGGCACATGGTCAGGCGTCTACTGGGCTATGTATGACAAACGCACGAACGACAGCGACGGAACAAATGGATACGGCCCGCTTAAAGTAAATTGGACCGACGACCTTGGATATTGGCCAAGCCATAAAACGCTATCAGATTTTGGACGTTGCATCATGAACAACGAACTCCCCATTTCCGATGATGAATTGAAAACAAACCTTATTAAATGGAATTTAGTCGACTCCAAGGGCAATCCGACAATTCCTGTCCTAAAAAGTGGAAATGGAGATGAAATCGACACCCTATGCAATGAAATAACATCGCAACTCAGCGATGCCGTTAAAAAATACGCTCCAACCATTGCATCCGCATACAAAATTTCCTCACACGACGAAGCCTCTGTAATTTTCTACCATGAGGTGATGTGGGACCTGCTATCCCTTTTGACTTCAAATCACCTTATCGAAAAACCGGCAATTCTCAAAGGCGAAGAAGTCGGCACATCCCATTTCGCCGACATCTCCTTCATAACCATATCCGACCAATAATGCCACAAACCGAAATTACGGTGCATTGCGTCTCCGTTAGGAGACAAATATTGTAGCGCAGGGCGCAAGCCCTGGGGATTGTGGAATGTTATTCATTAATGTATTGGAGCGGAGGCCGGCCGGAGCGTTCGACAATGCCAAACGTGGTGTAGAACGCTACCACATGAATGATTCCAATGCCCATACCGTGGGTTACGCTATCGCTCCACCCACGGCTAATGTCTTGAAGCGCATACGCGCTTCTCCTCCATAGCGATGGCTTATTTGAACCGCATTGCACGAGCCGTGCGTCCCTACAATCTCGGCATAAACAGTTTTTTTGCACAAGCTAAAAAGTCGGTGCATGGAATCGCGTAGCGATTCGGAAATTTGTGAAATTCGTGCAATATGTGAAATTTGTGTACCCAGAAGCGCGACCGCGCTCTTTTTTCCACGAATTACACAAATTTCAAGGATTTCACAAATTATTTTGAATCAATTATGTATAATGAGGGTGTATCAAAATACCAAACAGTAGGGACGCACGGCCCGTGCGTCCGGGAAACCATATTGGTAATTAATTGATAATCAATTTTGAATCTGCGGACGCACGAGCCGTGCGTCCCTACAATATCGGCATAAACAGCTTTTTGATACACCCTCTTCCTACCGGGTGGATTCACTTACTGATAGTTAAATAATGCACCGGAATTACGGCTTGTGTCCTTTTTGACATACCATCCACTACCTAATTTTTCAGAAAAGGGTGAGCTGGGGATTGAGGAGACGGAACGACATGCGGTGCTCCGGGCTGGGGCCGTAGGCCTCGATGGCGGCACGATGGGCCTTGGTCGGGTATCCTTTGTTTACATCCCAGCCGTAGATAGGATAGCGCTCGTGCAACTCGCGCATGTATTGGTCGCGGTGTGTTTTCGCAAGAATCGACGCGGCGGCAATATTGGCAAACCGGCCATCGCCCTTCACAAATGTCATGCTCGGCACTTCGCCATACGGGGAAAAACGGTTGCCGTCGACAATTATCGCGCCTGGACGCACTTTCAGGGCGTCGAGAGCTCGGTGCATGGCAAGAATGGATGCTCGGAGAATGTTTATTTTGTCTATTTCCGCGGCAGTAACCACTCCCACAGCCCAGGCCACGGCCTCAGCCTCTATAACAGGACGCAATGCTTCGCGTTGACGCTCGGTAAGCTGTTTGGAATCGTTAAGGAGTGGATGTGTAAAATCATCGGGGAGAATCACGGCCGCCGCATACACCGCTCCGGCCAGGCATCCACGCCCGGCCTCATCTGTGCCGGCCTCGTTCACGCCGGCAGTATGGCACGTGGGGAGCATAGAGAATCAAATAAGTTCTTTCACAAAAGCATATCCCATCCCGTAGCGGTTGATAATGTAACTGCCGGATTTTCCAAGTTTTTTCCGAAGACGCGATATGTTTGTGTCAACGATGCGGGCGTTCACGGTGGCATCATCTTTCCACACCTCCGCGCAGATTTCGTTGCGTGAGAAGAAGCAGCTTTGGTTGCGCAAGAGGAATATAAGTATGGCATATTCTGTTTTGGTGAGAGCCACCGGCTCGCCGTTTTCAGTAACATGCTGTGTGGTTGTATCCACGCAAAGGCCGGTTGGCGCGAACATTATCTCACGCGAATCTCTGCGCTGGGCGCCATCTCCTCTTTGCTTGCCGGGGAAGCGGCGCAACATGGCCTTGATACGGGCCACCATCTCGCGCAGCGAGAAAGGCTTAACGATATAGTCGTCGGCCCCTCCGTCGAAAGCCTCTATTATAGAGTCTTCGCCATCACGTTCCGAGCAGATTATAAACGGTATGCCTGCCGTGGCCGGATCCATTTTCATTTCCCGGCACAAATCAAGTCCTGTATACTCCATCGACATTGCATCCGCTATGATCAGACGCAAATCGGGGTAATCAGTGACTATCACATCGGCAGGATCTGTAAAAACCGTTATTCCAAAACCCTCGGAGCCTAAATTGAATTTCAACAGATCGGTGATGTTTGTATCATCATCGATTATCAAGATCATTCCTAATGGTCCGGTTGAGTACATAAGCTTTGCAATTGAGGGTTGCGGATGTGATGAAATCTTTTAATTAATTTTGATACAAATTAAACACTATTTAAGTATGATTTAAAAATGTTGACACAATTTTGTTATATCATTGTCAAAAAATCCACATCAAGTTAACATTTATTAAGATAATATTAAATCCGTTTTGAATTTATTAACATAATAATCCTAAAACGAGGCCGACAACAATCAGTACTATGCCAACAATCTTGCATACCCTGTCGAGCACACTCCGGCTCTTGTCAGACTCACATCTCACAAACCGGGGCAACGACAGCCACACAAGAAGTCCGGCTATAATTAACGGAACACTCATTTCTTATTTGTATGCCTGGTAAATATTCCGGCATGCGTTTTCAAGAAGGTCGAGCACAAGTTCGAATCCTTCCGCCCCTTCATAATAGGGGTCGGGCACATAATCGTAGCCGCAGCCGGCGGGAAGAAATTCAGCGATAGGCTTGAGCTTCGCCACAGTCTCTGTGGTGGGAGCCATACGACGCAAGTTTGCCATATTATTGGCATCCATTCCTATTATTATGTCGAAATCTTCAAAATCCGACTCTCGCACCTGCCGGCATCGGTGCACAAGATCGAGACCACGCCTGCGGGCAGCCGAACGCATACGCGAATCCGGCAAATCTCCAATATGATAGTCGCCGGTTCCCGCGCTGTCGATGGTCCAACCCATGGCATTTTCCGATTCGAGCACGCTTTTCATCACGCCCTCGGCAGCCGGCGAACGGCATATATTGCCAAGACACACAAAAAGTATTTTACGCGGTTTATTCGGTTCGTTCATATCTCTTTTCCTTGATTTAGTTGAAAAACATCAACAAAGTTACGAAAAAAACAATGTTTCCACAACCTGTAATTCTATTTTTTCCTTAATTTTGCATGGCATTGCCGGCAGCTTTGCCAAATCAGATCTATTTCCATGAAGCCCATACATTTCATACTTGCATTATCGCTCCTGCTCTATATACCCGCACGGGCCCGCGACATCGAGCCTTTGTTAAGGAAACTCGATGCCGCGATAGCAAACCAAAGCACATATATTTTAGAAAAAGAATCACGCATCGACTCCCTGCGGTCGGCGCTCATCCTCGCCGACACGCCACGGGAGAAATGGGAAGCCGAGATGGCCCTTCATGCCCAAATGTCGAGCTACAATCTCGACTCGGCCCTTGCTCACATAAAAAAGGCCGAAACCATAGCCCGCGCGCTAAACGACACTTCGCTGGTGCTCGACGCATTGACAAACCGCGCCTTTCTATACAATACCTCGGGGGTGATGCACAAAGAGGCTTACGATATTTTCAGAGCCTTGCCGCGCCACCGGCTGGACTCGGCCATGCTGTTCGACTATTACTGCCTCGGAGTGCAAGTCTACCGCAATCTTGCAATCCACTCCATCGACAGCGACCTTAAATCCGCCTATACAGCCGCAAAGACGGCTTACCGCGACTCGGCTATAATGCTCGACCCCGGAAACGACGTGCTGCTTGCCAACCGATATATCGACCAAGGCAATTTCCATGCCGCGCTGCTCGCGCTCGGCCCATCCACCCCCGACACCCTTGTCTCCCGCGACGCTGCCGTGAAATATAATGTCATGGCACAGATATATGAACAGCAGGGCAACCGCGACATGTGGCGCAAATATCTCACGCTCAGCGCGATATGCGACATCACAAACGGCGTGCGCGAGTACCTGTCCTTACAGGCCCTCGCCAAAATGCTATACGAGGACGGCGACTACAACCGCGCCTACCGTTATATCCACCACAGCATTGCCGACGCCACGGCCTGCAACGCAAAGATGCGCATGCTCGAAATGAGCGAGTCACTGCCAATCATCGACTCGGCCTATGAAGATATGCAACGGAGCGCACGGCGCACTCTGGCGGCAACATGCGTCATAATCGGCCTGTTGGTAATAATCCTCGGCATAAGCCTGATCTATGCCCGCAAAAGAAATATCAGGCTGGCCGAAGCCAATGCCGAGCAGAAAAGGCTTAACGAACGTCTCCACCAAAGCGACACAATAAAAGAGGAATATATCAAACGCTTCATGAATCTGTGCCTCGAATACCTTGCCAAGATGGAACGATACCGCAACGAGCTCAATCGCGTGGCCGCCCGCCGCGACTTCGACGCCCTTGTCGACACCATCAAGTCTACAAGATACATCAACAAGGAAGTGTCCGATTTCTACGAAAAATTCGACGAGGCATTTCTCAGCCTTTTCCCCAATTTCGTGGCCGACTTCAACAAATTGCTGCGCCCGGGCGAGGAAATAGCCATACGCAAAGGCGAAGGGCTCAATACCGAATTGCGTATTTACGCACTGCTACGGCTTGGCGTGTCCGACAGCGAGAGCGTGTGCCGCTTCCTTCGATGCTCGGCATCGACCGTCTACAACTACCGCACAAAAATGCGCAACAGAGCTGTCGACCGAGACAAATTCGAGGCCGAAATCCTTAATTTATAAGGTCCGAGCATCTCCATATCGTCTCCAATTTAGCACACGCTAAAAACACACAATTCATTATTTATCAATAATTTAACCCTACAAACAATCTACATTTATTTTACTTTGCTGTGTGATTAGGCCTCAATATCATATCTTTGCATCCGATAGCATTCCTGACCTACGATATTTTTCCTTAATCAATATCATCACAACGTAAAATAATGCAAAATCTAAATTCATTCTTATCCGGGCTTGCCCTGATAGCCGGCTTGGCGACCGCGCCCTCTTTGGCGGCCCAACAGCCACTGTCGGCCCAGGCCCCTACCGTGACTCAAAATTTCGACGCCATGGCAACCGGCCTTTCCCTCCCCGAAGGCTGGAAAATCGACCGCAACCTAAAAGCACCGCGCACTGTCGGCGCTTTTGCCGATGCATCGACATCTGTAATGTATGAAGGCGGCATAAGCCTGGCATCGAATGCCAAAAACGGCACATGGAACTTCGGTTCAAGCACCGACCCGTCCGACCGTGCCATAGGCGGCCTCACCACCACTGTCGACAACGGCACACGCTGCATCAATTTGATGACATCGCTCCGAAATGACGGCGATTTGGATATAGAACGATTCTCCATTTCATATAATATAGAAAAATACCGCAACGGCGACAATCCCGCCGGATTCGCAATCCAGCTATACACTTCGACCGACGGCACAAACTGGACTTCGGCCGGCAGCGACTTCTATACGAAATTCGATCCCGACAGCAAAACCCTTGGCGAGGAAGTGGTGCCAATCTCCACAACCGCCGTTACCGGCAAGAATCTTCTTGCAAATGTAGCCCCCGGCTCCACTATTTACCTTGCATGGAATATTTCCGTGGCTTCCGGCTCATCGCCCAACAAAGCTCCGGGATACGCTCTCGACGACATTGAGATAACCGCCATATTTGCCGACCCGTCTGTCGAGAAACATTCTATCTTCGTGGAAGACCATACCGGATGGGACGCTCTCGCCGTATATGGAGCCTCCGATGCGTTTGGCGCTTTCCCCGGCCTGCAAAGCATCGGTTCGACCGTTGTCAACGGTGTGCCCTACAAGGTATTTGAACACACGGCCAAAGGCAACGTCAATATCGAAATAAACAACTCGGCAACAACACGCCTGCCTGCCATCGAGATAAACGCGGCCGCCGACAATTATATCTGCGCCACCCCGACAGAAGCAACTGTAATTGCCAACCCCGAATCATATACCGGTTGGGTCGACCCGAACAAGCCCGTGCACGTTCCTTCGGGAATCTACCTGCGCGGCGATGTCAACACATGGAGCCCGGTAGAAGAATGGGAATTCAGCGACCTCGGCAACGGCGAATACATCCTCTACGACAAGACTCTGTCGGGAGCCTTTAAGGTGGCCGACGCCTCTTGGTCGTCGGCATGCAACTACGGCTCAAACGGCACCAGCATCTTCCCCGACACCCCCTATGCCCTCAAATCAGGAACCGACGACAATATTTCCTGCGGAAGCAACGTCTACGCCGCCTCTGAAATTCGCCTCACTATCGCCAACGGCTCCGCGTCGCTTCTGATAAAGAGCAATGACGACCCCACCGGCCTCACAAAAGTGTATATGGTGGGCGATTTCAACAACTGGAACTACATGAACACCGACGGCGCCCTCACCCTCGACACCGCCGACGGCCTCTATAAAGGCTTCGTGTCGATGCCCGCATCGGCCAACGGCAACCTCAGCCGCTGGCGTATCTACCAACGCCTCGGCATGGGAGGCGCGTGGGGAGCATCCGGCGCCGACATGACAGAGTCGTCTCTTTCCGGCACTCTTGTAAAAGGCAGCACCTACAACGCCGCCGTAGCTCCCGGTTCTTATGATGTGACGTTCAACCTCTCCACCGGCGAATACACTTTCACCAAGAAAAGCGCAGCCGTGGCCGGAATGACACTCAACCCCACCGAAACAGTGCTCGTAAAAGCCATCCCCGAAAAAGTAAAAATACTCTCGCTCAACAACTCTCTTATATACTATAACGACCAGGACGCAATGTTCAACGACATAGCCCGCAACATGGGCAAGGATGCCGTTTGGACCAAGCACACGCTCCTTGGCAAATCACTCAACACCCACTGGGACGAAGGCGAAGGCCTCGCCGCCGACGGCACACCTTCGGCCAAGATGCTCGTGCGTTCCGAGGCTTGGAGCCACATCATCCTGCAAGAACAGAGCGCAGTGCCCCGCACCAATGTAGAGCAATTCCGCGCTTCCGTAAAGAAATGGATTGAATATATCCGTGCCAACTGCCCCAACCCCAACGCAATCATTATCATCCCCATGAACTGGGCCTACGGCAGCGACTGGTCCAACTTCACTGAATTCAACGCTCAGTTCGCCCGCAACTATCTTGACGTGGCCACCGACGCCGGCATCGTAATTTGCCCGGTGGCTTCCGCCTACCAGCGAATCTTCGAGGCCGAGGGCAGCGAAGGAGCGGCCAAACTCTTCCTCGACGACCGCCATCCCACCCCGAAAGCCACATATCTGGCTGCCTGCATGGAGTACCAGCTCATTTTCAATGAAAACGCCTTCGCCATCAAATCGCATCCGGCATCCGTCACCGATGAAGAAGCTGCATCCATGCGTTCCTACGCATCGGCCACGATGAACCAATTTGTCAATCCCGTCAACCACCACAAACTCACCATCGACTACTCGGCCCGTCTTTTCGATGAATATGGTATCGACGTAGAGCCGGCCGAACCGTTCACATTCACAGCAAACGACGGCGGCACATTCTCCGGCTCTAAATTCACAGCCAACGGCACACTCGGCGAATACACCGTAACCGCCACTTCCGGCCAATTCTCGCGTACAGCGAAAGTGCGCGTGGCCGAAGCAGAAACCGTGGTGATTACATATCCCGCCATCGAGCTCAACGAAGACAAGCTCTCCGTGGAAGAAAACTTCGACGCAATCGGCAATACAGCCGAGGCTTCCCTGCCCGAAGGCTGGCGAATCGACCGCCAGACCGTAGCGCCCCGCACAGTCGGCTCTTACGGCGTGGCTTCTGAAAAGACAACATATGCCGGCGGCGTAAATCTGCCCGCCAATGCCAAAAACGGCATATGGAACTTTGGCGACACCCAAGGCTCCGACCGCGCGCTCGGCGGTATCACAACCGGCGTGGCCAACGGCACACGCGCCATCAACCTCTATGCGCACCTCCACAACAACGGCGCGAAAAACATCGAGAAACTCAACGTGGCCTACGACATCGAGAAATACCGCAAGGGCAACAACCCCGCCGGATTCGCCGTTCAACTCTACTACTCTGTCGACGGACGCAACTGGACATCGGCCGGCGCCGACTTCTACACCAAACTCGAACCCGATGCCGCAACCGAGGGCTACGCCGAAGTACCCGGCGAGACCGTAGGCGTGAGCGCCACCCTCCCCGTCGACATCGAACGCGGATGCGACCTCTACCTGGCATGGAACATATCCACCGCTTCCGGCGATGCCTGCAACGCCGCCATGGCCCTTGCCATCGACAACTTCTCCATCTCAGGCTCACTCCCCGAAGTGCCGGTAGCCGAACACTACATCTATGTAATCGACAACACCGGTTGGGCCTCGCTCGGCCTCTACGCCTATGGCGACAGCGAATTCTACGGCGCATGGCCCGGCCAGATTGTAATCGACCAGCGCGAAATCGACGGCAAGACCTACAAAGTGTTCCCCCTCGACACAAACACCGGCAACTACACCTTAATTTTCAACAACTGGAACAACGGCAAGCAGACACCCGACTATCCCATCACCGCCAACCGCGACTTCTATTTTGAAATCGACGCCAACACCGTTAAGGAAATCGACCCGTTCTCCGCTATCGAGGACATCGACACAGATTTCTCGGCCGAAACAGAATATTACAGCCTGCAAGGCATAAAAGTGGCCGCTCCCGTCCGCGGACAAATCTACATCGCCCGCCAAGGCTCGAAAGCTGCAAAAATCCTCTTCCGATAGTTTCTCAACATATCCTGAATAAGACCCTTCGCCCGGCATCCGACAAAATCGATGCCGGGCGTTTTTTTGGCTCTTTTTCAACTTCTTTTTGCCATACCGGATTTTTTTTGTAACTTTGTAGCCTTAAAGGCATTATATGCGGCATCTCGGGCAGCAAGCCCTCGCTCCGGATATTATGCCCTGTTATGTGTATTCAAACGTTTTAATTTTGACAACCAACGATTTATGTCCATAGATAGAATTATTGCCGAAGCTGTATCAAAAGCCGTGGCCCGGCTCTACAACGCCGATACCCCCGCAGGCGAAATCGTGCCTTCCGCAACTCGCAAGGAGTTTGAGGGCAATCTCACTGTTATGGTGTTTCCCTGGGTTAAACTTGCCCGCAAGGCTCCCGCCATGGTTGCCGACGAAATAGGCCGCTGGCTCGTGGAAAACGAACCTGCCGTGAAAGCCTGCAACGCCGTGAACGGATTCCTCAACATCGTGATCGAGCCGACATATTGGAACGCCGTGCTCTCGCACGTGCTATCAACCGAAAATTACGGCATCACCAAGCCGACAGAACAGTCGCCCATGGTGATGATTGAATATTCATCGCCCAATACCAACAAGCCCCTCCACCTTGGCCATGTCCGCAACAACCTGCTTGGCTACTCCCTCGCCTGCATCCTCGAGGCTTGCGGCAACCGCGTGGTGAAAACCAATATCGTGAACAATCGCGGCATCCATATCTGCAAGTCGATGCTCGCATGGAAGCTCTGGGGCGAAGGCGCCACACCCGAATCGACCGGAAAGAAAGGCGACCACCTCGTCGGCGATTTCTATGTGCTGTTCAGCAAGCGTTATTCCGACCAAGTCAAGGCTCTCGTGGCCGAAGGCATGTCGGAAGACGAAGCTAAGGAAAAAGCTCCGCTCATGCAGCAGGCCCGCGAGATGCTCCGCCTTTGGGAACAAGGCGACAAAGAGGTTTACGACCTTTGGAACATGATGAACTCATGGGTCTACTCCGGCTTCGACGAAAGTTACCGCCGCCTCGGCGTCGATTTCGACAAGATATATTACGAGTCGGACACATACCTCGAAGGCAAGGACAAGGTGCTCGAAGGTCTCGAAAAAGGGGTGATGTACCGCAAGGACGACGGCTCCGTATGGGCCGACCTCACCGCCGAGGGCCTCGACCACAAACTGCTTCTGCGCGCCGACGGCACCTCCGTGTACATGACCCAGGACATCGGCACAGCAAAAATCCGCTTCGCTGACTACCCCATCGACCGCATGATCTATGTCGTGGGCAACGAGCAGGAATACCACTTCAAGGTGCTCTCCATACTCCTCGACCGCCTCGGATTCAAATGGGGCAAAGACCTCGTGCATTTCTCCTATGGCATGGTCGAGCTTCCCAACGGCAAGATGAAGAGCCGCGAAGGCACCGTTGTCGACGCCGACGACCTTATGGCAGAGATGGTGAACAACGCCCGCGCCGTGTCCGGCGAACTCGGCAAACTCGATGGCCTTTCCGCCGAAGAAATAGCCGAAATATGCGAAACAGTGGGCATGGGAGCTCTCAAATACTTCCTTCTTAAAGTCGACCCGCGCAAAAACATGCTCTTCAATCCCGAAGAGTCTATCGACTTCAACGGCAACACCGGCCCCTTCATCCAGTACACTCACGCCCGCATACGCTCGGTGCTTCGCCGCGCGCAAGCCGACGGCATGACCGTAGGCGACTATTCCGCCGTAGAGCCCAACGACCGCGAGATTACACTCATCCAGCGTCTCGCCGATTTCCCATCGGTGGTTTCCGAAGCCGGACGCCAACTCTCGCCCGCGCTTATCGCCAACTACGCATACGACCTTTGCAAGCTCTACAACCAATTCTACCACGACTGCTCCATCCTGCGCGAGGAAAACGCCGACATCCGCTCGCTCCGTCTTGCTCTCTCTGAAGCCACCGCGCGCACAATCCGCACGGCCATGAGCCTGCTCGGCATCCGCGTCCCCGACCGCATGTAGCATCCCGGCAAAGAGCGCAGGCCCATCCCCTCGTTTAAACCATTTGCGCTCTTATTTGTCAAATAAATATATACAAAAAACCATAACACATATATAATATGGCATCTTATCCTCAATTCAATCAAAACGACTATCGTAACAACTATCAGCCCTACGCCGGCGCAGGCGCCAATGTGGCGACCATGCCCTCGGTGATGCGTCGCGTGTATCTCAACATGACACTCGGCCTCGTGGTCACAGCCATTGTATCGCTCTTCTGCGCCTCACAAGGCTTCGTATATTATATGTACACCCATTCATGGGTGATGTGGGCTCTGATTATCGCTGAATTCGGCCTCGTAATCGGCATCAACGGAGCTATCAACAAGATATCGGCCGGAGTCGCCACCCTCCTGTTCTTCCTTTTCTCGGCTGTCAACGGCCTTATGCTCTCATCGATATTTGTGGTCTACACCGGAGGCGCGCTTGCCCGCACGTTCTTTATCACTGCCGGCACCTTCGGCGCAATGAGCCTTTACGGATATTTCACCAACCGCGACCTCTCCAAGATGGGAGGCATCCTTACGATGTGCCTCATCGGCCTGTTTATCGCCATGCTCGTCAACCTCTTCCTCAAAAGCTCGACTATGGACTGGATTGTATCTATTGCCGGCGTGCTCATTTTCGTAGGTCTTACAGCATGGGATACCCAGCGCATACGCCAGATCGCAGCCGTGACACCCGCCGAAATGACCGGCAAAGTCGCCGCTCTCGGTGCCCTCACCCTCTATCTCGACTTCATCAACCTCTTCCTCTTCCTTCTCCGTTTCTTCGGCGGCAACCGCGACTAAGAATGAAACTAATCGAACTGAATATAGCCAAGATAATCGACATTTGCCGAAATCACAAGGTAAAATCGCTTGCAGTCTTTGGATCTGTCCTCACAGACAGATTCAACGACAAAAGCGATATAGATTTCCTTATCGATTTTGAAAATGTCTCTCTTGACTCGTTCGATTATGTTGATAATTTCCTCAGTCTTTTAACATCTTTGGAAAATCTGTTGGGCAGAACCGTTGATTTGGTTGTAGGCGCAAGTATGCGTAACAAATATTTCATCCAAAATGTCAATCGCACAAAAAAGGTAATCTATGGATGAATATATTTTAAAATACCTCCAAGATGTGTTAGATGCAATCAACGATGTTGAGTGTTTTTTCACAGATTATCCAAACAGATTTGATATCTTTGCCAAGGACAAATTAAGGATATGCGCGGTGGAGCGTAAAGTCGAAATCATGGGCGAGGCCATTAACAGAATTCTTAAACGTGACCCGGATTTTGCACTGCCAAATGCAAAATCAATCGTCCAGACGCGCAATCGCGTAATACACTCTTACGACAAAGTGCCCGTTGAATTTCTTTGGGGACTTGTAACAAGACATATTCCCACTCTAAAAAAGGATGTGGAGAGCATAATGCTCCTTAACAGCAATGATGCTGACAGTTAACTATAATTATTATCAAATATAACTTCCCGTATGAAAAAAATACTTGCCTGCATGATTATGGCATTTGCCGTGGCGTTCTCTGCCGCAGCCGCCGATATCGATGCAATACTCGCTCCTTTCAACAAGGACCTGCCCGCGCAGTTTGGACCGGGCAACTCGCTCGACAATGTCGAGGCTGTCGACAATCAGGTGATCTACAACTTCACAATCGACGAAGACCAGATAGCGTTCGCCACAGTAGAGGCTCAGGCCGACATGTTCAAGAGCGTATTCGTGGCCGAAACGGTATCGAGCCCCGACAAAGATATGCAAGCCCTGCGCAAATATTGCATCGATAACAATTGGCCCATCATCTATCGTTTCAAAGGCACCAAATCGGGTAAAACACTCGACATTGTCCTTGATGTTGATTCTCTGAAATAACTGAAATGAAACACCAACATATCTGCAAGGGCACGTGCTCGCGAAGCATCGATTTCGAAATCGACGAACAAGGCTTAGTCCACAATGTTTGTTTCAACGGCGGATGCCACGGCAACACCCAAGGCATCTCCGCGCTTGTTGAAGGCGCTCCGGCCACGGAAGTGGCGGCCCGTCTGCGCGGAATACGCTGTGGAAACAAAGCCACTTCGTGCCCCGACCAACTGGCACAAGCCATCGACTCTATTTAAACCCGTCTATATATCTATAAAAAATTGAACAAGACATCGATTAATGTTGCCATCGTTGGAGCAAGCGGCGCAGTCGGACAAGAATTCCTGCGCGTGCTCCGCGAGCAAAATTTCCCCGTGGGCGACTTGCGGCTTTTCGGCTCGCAGCGCAGCGCGGGGTCGGTCGTTGAATGGTGCGGCCGCAATGTGGTGATCGAACAACTTTCCCACGATTCCGATTTCACCGGCATCGACGTGGCATTCGTGTCGGCAGGAGCTTCCGTCTCGAAAGAATATGCCGCCACAATCACTGCCGCCGGAGCGTTGATGATTGACAATTCAAGCGCATTCCGAATGGACGCCGATGTGCCCCTGGTTGTGCCGGAAGTGAATCCCGACGACGCTTTCAACGCCCCGCGAAACATCATCGCAAACCCCAACTGCACTACTATCCAGATGGTTGTGGCGCTCAAGCCCATCAACGACCTCAGCCCGATACGCCGCGTGCATGTGGCCACGTACCAGGCCGCATCCGGAGCCGGTGCCTCGGCTATGGCCGAACTTGAAAGCCAGCACCGCGACATCGCCGCCGGCCGCGAGCCGAAAGTCGAGAAGTTTGTCGACCAGCTCGCATTCAACGTAATCCCGCATATCGACGTGTTCGGCGACAACGGCTACACCCGCGAGGAAATGAAAATGCACTTCGAGACAAAAAAGATTATGCACGCCCCGGCTCTTGAAGTGAGCGCGACATGCGTGCGCGTGCCTGTGCTGCGCGCCCACAGCGAAGCCATATGGGCCGAAACCGAAACGCCTGTAAGCGTGGAAAGCGCCCGCGAGGCTTTCGCCAAGGCAAAAGGCATCGTACTTGTCGACGGACACGCCCCCAAGGAATACCCCATGCCTCTGCACATTGCCGGACTCGACCCCGTGTACGTTGGCAGGATACGCGCCGACCTCGCCAACCCCAGCGGACTGTCGTTCTGGACCGTAGCCGACCAAATCAAAAAAGGCGCGGCACTCAACGCCGTGCAAATCGCCCAGACCGTATTCCGCCTCTGACCAACTTCCCACTCCCCAACTTCCAAACTCCCCATACTTAAAGAATGATAGTCTTCGATCTCGACGACACTCTTTATAAGGAAATCGACTTCTGGCACTCGGGCATGAAGGCAGTGGCCCGCGCCGCGGCATCGGCCGCGGAAGCGCCCGGCCTTTACGCCCGGATGATGTCGGCTCCCGACCCGCTCGCCGATGCCATAACAGTGGCATCGGCCGAGTCCGGAATACCCGAAAAAGCGCTCGTCGACGTCTACCGCTGTCACCGCCCCGAAATAACGCTCGACCCCGAGGCCGCATACGTCCTCGCCACGTTGCGCGACCGCGGACAGCGGCTCGCCCTCATTACCGACGGCCGCTCCCGCACACAACGTGCAAAAATCGACGCACTCGGCCTCGCGCGTTTCATTCCGGACTCGCGCATAAGCATCTCCGAAGAAGTTGGAGACACAAAAAAATCGCCGCTGCCTTTTGAACGAATCATGTCATTAAACCCGTCGGAAAAAGAATGGACATATGTGGGCGACAATCCGGAAAAGGATTTCTTCCACCCCAACCGTCTGGGATGGGACACCGTGATGCTCGATGACAACGGCCGCAACATATTCTGGCAATCGCTTGCCCCGGGTGGTGAATATGCCGCCAAACACCGCATCACCACCCTGCTCTCCTTGCTCGATTTAATAATCTGACCAATAGATACAAATTAAAAATTCATCACTGCTATGCTTGACAAAGATTCGAAAATATACGTCGCCGGCCATCGCGGACTTGTCGGCTCCGCAATATGGAACAATCTCCTCAGCCGCGGATATACCAACCTCGTGGGCCGCACCCACCGCGAACTCGACCTGCTCGACGGTGAAGCAGTCCGCCGCTTTTTCGATGAAGAACGCCCCGACGCCGTAGTGCTCGCCGCCGCTCACGTTGGCGGCATCATGGCCAACTCGGTTTACCGCGCCGATTTCATCTACCAGAACCTCCAGATTCAGCAAAACGTAATCGGCGAGGCTTGGCGCCACGGAGTGAAGAAACTTCTGTTCCTCGGCTCTACTTGCATCTACCCCCGCGAAGCTCCGCAGCCCATCACGGAAGACGCGCTGCTCACTTCGCCCCTCGAATACACCAACGAGCCATATGCCATAGCAAAAATCGCCGGCCTCAAACTCTGCGAGTCGCTCAACCTCCAATATGGCACCGACTATATTGCCGTGATGCCCACCAACCTTTACGGCCCCAACGACAATTTCCATCTCGAAAACAGCCATGTGCTGCCTGCTATGGTGCGCAAAATGCACCTTGCCAAACTCCTCCGTGCAGCCGACTTCGACGCCCTGCGCGCCGACCTCACCCGCCTGCCCGTATCAGGCCTTGACGCAGCCACAGCATCGGAATCGGAAATCGCCGACACACTCGCCCGTTTCGGCATCTACCCCGACCGCCTCGAGCTCTGGGGCACAGGCACCCCCCTTCGTGAATTCCTTTGGAGCGAAGACATGGCCGATGCTTCGGTACACGTCCTCCTCAACGTGTCGTTTGCCGACCTCACCAAAGGCAAATCCGAGATACGCAACACCCACATCAACGTAGGCACAGGCAAGGAACTCACCATCGGAGCTCTTGCCGAACTTATCCGCGCCGAGGTGGGCTACGAAGGCGAAATCCGTTGGGACGCCACCAAGCCCGACGGCACAATGCGCAAACTTTGCGACGTGACCAAACTCCATTCCCTCGGCTGGACTCACAGCGTAGAGCTCCCCGAAGGCATCAGCCGCATCTACTCATGGTATCTCGACCAGAAATAGCATGAAATGGCAAAATTTCTTAAATTTCGCCATACATCCATACCCGCGGGCAAACCATAATACCCCTTTCTTTGTCTTATAATAGACAACATCAAGCAAACAACTAAATAAACATACACGTATGAGACTATTTCACATCGCAGGCATCGCCCTCATTTGCGGCGCCCTGCTTATCGGAGAGACTTCTTGCTCATCAATGACACAAACCGGTAAAGGCGCACTCATCGGCGGCGGCGGCGGCGCAGCAGTAGGCGCAGGCCTCGGCGCACTCATCGGCGGCGGCAAAGGCGCAGGTATCGGCAGCGCAATCGGCGCGGCCGTAGGCGCAGGCGCAGGCGCGCTCATCGGCAAGAAAATGGACAAACAGGAAAAGGAACTCAAAGAGCAACTCGCCCAGCAGGCCAAAGTAGAACAGACCACCGACCAAAACGGCCTTCAAGCCATCAAAGTCACATTCGACGGCGGCATCCTCTTCCCCACCAACGGCACAACCCTCAGCTCTTCGGCACAAGTCGACCTCTCTAAATTCGCCGCATCGCTCCGCGAGAACCCCGGCACCGACGTACAGGTCTACGGCTTCACCGACAACACCGGCACAATGGCTGTGAACCAACGCGTTTCCACCGGCCGCGCCGACGCAGTGCTCACATATCTCGTCAACAGCGGCATCTCGCCCACACGCGTCCGCGCACAAGGTATCCCCATGGCCGATTATGTAGCATCAAACGAGACAGCAGCCGGCCGTGCCCAGAACCGTCGCGTCGAAATCTACATCACCGCCGGTAAAGAAATGATTCAACAAGCCGAGCAGCAAGCCAACGGCCTCTATTAAAAATACTCAGTAGCGCAAGCCCTCGGCTTGTCGCAAACGTCAAACGACCGACAGCAACCACGCTGCCGGTCGTTTTTTGTGCATTCTCGAAAAGAAAAGACAGACCGCAGTTGCGGTCGAATACGTTAGGCACGGGCAATAGCCCGTGTTAATTTAGTTTACGCAAGTTCGACTGCGGCCGCAGTCGAATATACACCAATAATCTTTTACAGGGTCAAGCCGTAATTACGGTGCATCGCGTCTCCGTTAGGAGACAAATATTGTAGCGCAGGGCGACAGCCCTGGGTGGGGGAGCATGAATGCAATTTATTATGGTGTTGGAGCGGAGCCTGCCGAAGCGTTCGAAAACGCCAACCGTGGTGCAGAACGCTACGCTGCCGCTCGCTCCAATGCCAAGACGGACCAACTCAACATACCGGGGGTTCCGCTATCGCTTCACCCCGCTACATTCTTGAATCGCTACGCGATTCTATGCACCGCATTTTCGGCTTGTACCCTTTTACACAATCATATGCAATTCGTTATTAGTCATCTGTGATTCCTCATTCATTTTTGGTTTTCCAAAAAAATTAGTATCTTTGCGCAAACAATCACCGATCATGTTAGTCATAGGCATAGCAGGCGGCACTGGTTCAGGCAAAACCACCGTCGTCAACAAAATAATCAACTCGTTCCCACAGGGAGAAGTAGCCGTAATTCCGCAAGACTCTTACTACAAAGATTCAAGTCACATCCCGCCCGAGCAACGACAGAAAATCAACTTCGACGAGCCGGCGGCAATCGAATGGCCGCTTCTCACCGCTCATCTCAAAGCGCTGAAAGAAGGCAACACCATCGAAATGCCCACTTACAGCTACCTCACCTGCACACGCCAGGCCGAGACTGTGACTGTGGACCCATGCGACGTAGTGATAGTCGAAGGCATCCTCGTACTCAACGACCCCGAACTCCGTCAGCTCATGGACGTGCGCGTTTTTGTCGACGCCGACCCCGACGAACGCCTCATCCGCGTTATCGCACGCGACTGCATCGAGCGCGGACGCACACCGCAGATGGTGATCGACCGCTACCAAGGCGTGCTCAAGCCCATGCACTGCCAGTATATCGAGCCATCAAAACGATTCGCCGACATAATCGTGCCCCAGGGCGGCTCCAACATCGTGGCCATAAACCTGCTCACCGACTACATCGAAAGCCGGCTGCGCCGAAACAAAAAAGACTGATGGGACTCATATTCACCCGCAACGATAAAAGCATAGAAGTGTCGCCACTCGAGCTTCCAACCACAAACCCCGACCTTATCCCGGCCGAGGCCGAACCGCTCGCAGCATCCACCGGCGACACCAACGACAATCACACCGGCGAGCCACACCGCATGGTGCTCCGCACCGACAACCTCGTAAAAAAATACGGAAAGCGCACCGTAGCCAACCATGTCTCCATCGACGTGAAACAAGGCGAAATCGTAGGCCTTCTCGGCCCCAACGGAGCCGGCAAAACCACCACGTTCTACATGACCGTCGGCCTTGTCACTGCCAACGAAGGACGAATCTTCCTCGACGACCTCGACATCACCAAATATCCCGTCTACCGTCGCGCCCAGGCCGGAATCGGATACCTCGCACAGGAAAAATCCGTATTCCGCAAAATGACCGTTGAAGACAACATCCGCTCCGTGCTCCAGATGACAGGAAAATCGCCCGAATACCAACGCGAAAAACTTGAAAGCCTTATTGCGGAATTCAGCCTCGAGAAAGTACGCAAAAACCTCGGCGACCAACTCTCCGGCGGCGAATGTCGACGCACCGAGATTGCCCGCTGCCTTGCCATCGACCCCAAATTCATAATGCTCGACGAACCATTCGCCGGAGTCGACCCCGTGGCCGTTGAAGACATCCAGATTATAATCCATAAGCTCAAGCAAAAAAACATCGGCATCCTCATCACCGACCACAACGCCCCCGAAACACTCAACATCACCGACCGGGCTTACCTCCTGTTCGAAGGCCGAATCCTCTTCCAAGGCACATCCGAAGAACTCGCCCAAAATCCCATCGTGCGCGAAAAATACCTCGGCCGGCAATTCGAATTCCGCCGCAAACAGTTCAATTGACAAATATTTTTTGTTAAATTCTGTTAAAACATTTGCACATCTCAAAAAAGGTCCTTACCTTTGCACACGTAAAACATCGCGGGGTAGAGCAGTGGTAGCTCGTCGGGCTCATAACCCGGAGGTCGCAGGTTCGATCCCTGTCCCCGCCACAAGAAAAAGCTGATGAAATTCATCAGCTTTTTTTCATTTTGATACATAAGCCTCCGGTGCTTTATTTTCATCAGGCCGGAAGTGAATCCACCCGGCAGGAACACTGACCGCGAAGCGCTTTGCCATAAGCAAAGAATCCTCCGGATTGTGAAAAATATAATCACAATTCGGAGGATTGTATTCCTACATAATTGATTCAAAATAATTTGTGAAATCCTCGAAATTTGTGTAATTCGTGGTTAAAAAGAGCGCGACCGCGCTCTGGGGTACACAAATTTCACAAATTGCACGAATTTCACAAATTTCTTTCCGAATCGCTACGCGATTCCATGCACCGCATTTTCGGCTTGTGCCGTAATTACTGTTTGTCCCCATAATCCTCCGGATTGTGAAGAATATAATCACAATCCGGAGGATTGTGTTCCTGCACAAAAAAGATATTTGCGGGAATTTCGGTTTGTGCCAATTTTTTCTTATCTTTGCCGATTGATTAATATATAAACAATTCCGACAAACAGCATAACGAAAAAATGGCCCAGAAACCCTCCATACCCAAAGGCACACGCGATTTCTCTCCCGTAGAAATGTCGCGCCGCAACTATATCTTCGACACAATCCGCCGTGTATTCTATCTTTTCGGATACCAGCCCATAGAAACGCCTTCGATGGAAAACCTGTCGACGCTTATGGGAAAATATGGCGAAGAAGGCGACAAGCTGCTATTTAAGGTGCTCAATTCAGGCAATTTCCTCCAAGGTGTCGACCCCGCCATCCTTTCAGAAGACAATTATACGAAAGCTGCCCCCAAAATTTGCGAAAAAGGTCTGCGTTACGACCTTACCGTGCCTTTCGCCCGTTATGTAGTGCAACACCGCGCAGAGGTGCAGATGCCTTTCAAACGTTTCCAGATTCAGCCCGTGTGGCGCGCCGACCGTCCGCAAAAAGGACGTTACCGTGAGTTTTATCAATGCGACGCCGACGTTGTCGGTTCCGACTCGCTTCTCAACGAGGTGGAGCTCTTGCGCATGATCGACGAGGTGTTCTGCCGTCTTGGCGTGCGCGTGGCAATAAAACTCAACAACCGCAAGGTGCTCGCAGGCATCGCCGAGCTCGTAGGCGCGCCCGACAAACTTGTCGACATCACCGTGGCCATAGACAAAATCGACAAAATCGGTCTTGAAAAAGTAAATGAGGAACTCGCCGAACGCGGACTCTCCGCCGAGGCAATCGCCGCCCTCGCTCCAATCCTGCAAATCGACGGCACTCTTGCCGAACGCCTCGACAAAATCGGAGCAATCCTCGCCGACAGCGAGATTGGCCGCAAAGGTGTCGAAGAACTTCGTTTTGTAACAGAAACGGCAACTAACCTTGGGCTCAAAGCCGAACTCGACCTCGACGTGTCGCTCGCTCGCGGCCTCAACTACTACACCGGCTGCATCATCGAAGTAAAAGCTCTTGATTTCGCCATCGGCTCCATCTCAGGAGGCGGCCGCTACGACAACCTTACCGGCGTGTTTGGCCTTCCCGGCGTGTCGGGCGTAGGCGTATCTTTTGGCGCCGACCGAATCTACGACGTGCTGCTCGGCCTCAACCTTTTCCCCGAAAGCATAGGCGCGAGCGTGCAGGTTATTTTCCTCAACCTCGGAGAAAACGAAGCCGTGGCCTCGCTCAAAGCCGTAGAGACACTCCGCGCTGCCGGAATCGCCGCCGAACTCTATCCCGACGCCGCCAAAATGAAAAAACAAATGGCATATGCCAACTCTCTGTCTATCCCGTATGTCGGCATAATCGGCGAACAGGAACTCGCCGACGGCACAGTCACAATTAAAAACATGCAATCCGGCGAACAGCAGTCGATTCCTGTCGCCGACATAGTAAACGCAGTGAAATAACATCGATAATGAAAAAACTTCTTCTTACAATCATAGCCTTGATGGCTGTCGTGGCCGCCAACGCTGAATTCCGTTACGCCGGAATCGCCGGCCCCACCCTCACCAACCTCTCTTTCAAACAGGACCTCGTGACCGTGAGCCAAACTCCCGGATTCCAGGCCGGTGTACAAGGCGAAATGATGTTTCCGGGCTTAGGATTCGGTATCGACCTCGGCCTTATCTACAACATGGCAGGCGCAAAAGTCAATCTCGGTGAAAAACTAATCTGGCAATCGCAAGGCTACGGCGACGAGCGCATCATGCTCCACCAAATCAACATTCCCTTCCATCTCCGCTTCAAATACACCCGTCTTGGCGGACTTGAAGATTATTTCGCTCCTTTTGTCTACGGCGGCCCCGACTTCTCTATTCTTGTCGGCCATTCAAAATGCGACGCCATAAAATTTGCCGGCGGCGATCTTGGCCTCACTGCCGGTATCGGTTTCGAACTTTGGCGCAACTGGCAAGTGTCCGGCTCTTACACCTGGGGCATGACCTACGCCTTGAAGACAAAACTCCTGCAAGATTACTCGGCGCGCAACCGCCAATGGACCCTGCGCGTGGCTTATTTCTTCTAATTAAGGAATAGGGTAAAAGACTGTTTGTGTCTATATTGTAGGGACGCACGGCTCGTGCGTCCGCCGTCTAACAATTTATTGTCGGCCAAATATCAATATAGACCCTCGGACGCACGAGCCGTGCGTCCCTACTGTTTGAAATCCCCTCTCATTTATCTCGCAAGCCGGAGGGTTCTTTGCCGGGGGCAAAGCGCTTCGCGGTCGGCGTTCCTAAAATATAAAACAATCATCACATGGGCCTGAAATCACGCATAGCCAATTCTTATCCGGTCACCATTTTGCTGCTGGCCCTGCTCATAGTAGCGGCCGTGCCCGGATACCGCTTTATGACAATGGTGCTGAGCATCACCGACGAGCCTTATCAGGCCCTCAACGCCATGACTCCGGCTTGCCAGCCGTTCGCCCCGCTTTCGGCATGGCTAATCCACGCTTTTGGAGAAATTGCCGGTTACGATCTGCTCGGCATACGCCTGTTCGCATGGTCGTGGCAGGTGCTTGGCGTGGCTCTCGGCATAGTGGCAGCATACCTGCTTAGCCGTAAATTAAATTTGTCGCTCGCCGCCGGAGTGGCGGCCATGCTCATGCTCTCGCTGTGTCACTATGGCGAACGCTACGCCGGATGGTCGTCGTTTTCGGCCACATCCATGCCCCTTGTTTTCATTGCGCTCATATGCTACATGCGCCGTCCCGACGCTGCCACAGCAGCCTCGGTGGGGCTCGCGTGCTCATTTGCCACCCTGCTTCGCCTCCCGTCGGTGGCCTGCACGGTTGTGGTGGCCGCCATGCTCATATTCTACCGCCCCGGCTTCACACTCACCCGCCGAGAACGCGCCATCCACGGCGGCATCATGGCCGGCTCATTCCTGGCCTCGGCGCTGCTCGTGCTCATCCTCATCTACGGTTCGCTGCCGCAATTTTTCTCAGCGATAGCAGAAAACCGCATCGGCTCGCACGGATTCCGTGACATGATCAACAGCCTGATAACGCTGTCAAAGCCCACTTTTGCCTTCTTCTTCATCACCATGGGCATAGCGGGGTTTGTCGCCGTGATATTCCGCGACATCCGCCGCCACCTTGTAAGGCTCATTCTTGTAGCCATGCTCTTCATATGCTCCTACTACGCCCTGCGCGTGGCTATGCAATTCGATTTTGCCCGTGGAATCCTGAAAGTCTCATTCCTCACCCTTGTGGCCTGTCTGCTGTGGATGCGGCGCCGCGAATCCATGGACCTATCCCGCACCGCCCTGTGGGTCGTGGCAGGGCTATCGCTTTCGGCAGCCACGGGCAGCAACATGACGCTGCTCGAGGCCGTAGTCTTCCCGTTGTTGCCGGCAACACTGGTTTTGATGTGGCCGTATCTGCCGGACAAAACCTTGAAATACACACTTGTGATTGTCGGCATCATCGCATGCTGGTTCACATTCCGCATCAATCAACGCGAGACCGTCCACCGCACCCATCCCGTAGCCGTGCACGGCAACCCCAAGGTTGAAGGAATCGAGGCCACGGCCGAATGTGGCTTGCCGGTGCAAAAAGCCATCGACATATTCACGCCATTCACCGCCGACTCGGCCTACAACTGCTTTGTGGTGCGCGACAACAGCGAATATATCTACGAATACATGTTCGGCCGCCGCAACCCGATTTTGCCCCACTATTGGGACACCCTCCCGCTCATGGACGTCGAGGAATACGCCCAAGGCGTGCGCCACATGCTCGACACCGCCCAAGCCCCGGCTGCCGTGCTTCTCATCTCGTCGCGCGGCTCACGCAAGAAAGAGCCCGAACTCATCTCCGACATGAAGCGGCGCTACCGCACAGTCCATTCCGACACTACCTTCACAATCGTAGTCAAAGACCGGTAATGATTAAATAAAGGCATGGTATTCCAAAGCTCTGAATCGCGTAGCGATTTCCGACAGCAGCCGTGGATTCGGGCGTGATTTATCACGCCCCTACAAACCGCTCCAAAACACCATGTGAATCTAATCCGCCCATGCAGATTAAGGAAAACAGACATATTTCGTGGCTCTCTGCTGTGCTTGCGGCAGTGCTCGCGGCCTTGTGCCTGTCGGGGTATCCGCACTTGGCAGTATATTTCGACCTAAGCGACGAGCCATACCAGATTATGTGCGGATGGGACTACCGCTCGTCGGTGGTGGCTCCGCTGTCGGCATGGTTCACGTCGGTTGTTGGCGCATGGGTGGATTACGACATGCTTCCGCTGCGACAAATCGGATGGACTTTCACGCTGCTCTCCATCCTCGCCGGCTCGCTGCCCGTGTGGTGGCTCACACGCAATGTAAATTTTTCGCTCGTCACGGCTGTCATCGCCACAGGCCTCGCGTCGCACTGCCGGCTGCTGGAATGGATGTACACCTGGAACTCGCTCGCGGCACTGCCAACCGTTCTCGCAGCCGCGGCCTCATTCCGCTTTGTTATACGGCCGGGATATGCCCCGGTGATTGCCGCGGCAATATTCTCCGCCGTGGCCACACTTATGCGCCTGCCGTCGATAGCCGTTGGTACAGTTACATTCATAGCCATCTTCGCCACCCGCGGACAATTCAACAATAAACTTCGTTTTTTCATCACATACCTTGCCGTGTTGTCGGGCTGCATCCTTTTAGGCCTAATCGCATTATACGGGTCGGTGGACAATTACTTGGGATACTTCGCCGATAATGTAATCAACGAACATTCGCCGGAACATATGTTCGATGAATATATCAACCATCTAACGTGGGTGCCATTCTTTCTTTTTCCCATTGTCGGCGCTGTATTCACGGCAGACAAGATTTTTACCGGAAGGCACTCTCTATTAAATATTTCTGTCTTCATCGCGCTTACCGTAGCCTTGTGCGTTACCGTATTTTCATGGGCAGATATAATTTGGTATATACTCGCTCCTGTAAATTCCGCTGTGATATGCGCGCTTATCTGTCTTCTTTGGAAACTACGCCTCTATCTCCGCTCTCGCCTCGGCATCTATGCCTTGCTTGCGGCGGCAACTATGCTGTCGGCCGCCGCAGGCAGCAACCTCGTGCTGTTCAATTGCCTGACATATCAGGTACTTGCGGTTGTAATCGCCCTCGTTATTATTACTGCACGTTCGTGGCGCACCGTGGCCGGATGGGGCGTTGTGCTTTCGGCGGCCGCTATATATGCCTGGGCGCGCAATTACGACGTAATCGAGCCTCACAACGGCACTCCCCCGCCCTACTATCCGCCCAAGACCACAGTCGACGGCATGCGCCATCACGACGGGCTTGTGCTCGACTATGTATGGACCGATTTGCTACAACGCATAGTCGACAATTTCGGACCGTATGCCGACTCGCCCGACTGCCGCACCATCGTGGTGCGAAACATGCCCCGCAATTTCATTTATGAATACATGTTCGACTCTCGCAACCCGGTCGCGCCTCACTACTGGGCAATGGATAACCTTATGGACCACCCGGACTACTGCCGACAAATCGAACATATGGCCGACACCGTTCAAGCCCCTGCCGCCATACTTCTTCTTCAAAACGCATCTTGCCATTTCGAAAAAGAACCCGAACTTATCACACGCTTCAAATGTCGCTACCGCACGGTGTATTCCGACTCTACATTCACAATCGTTATCAAGGATGTTAATCAAGGAAAATAGACATTTCACACCGCTATCGCTCATACTGCTCCTGCTGCTTCTCGCGGCATGGACATGCAGCTATATCACTTTGCCTATTTATCAGAATATAAGCGACGAGCCATACCAGATTATGTGCGGATGGGACTATCGCTCGTCGGTGGCAGCTCCTCTGAGCGCATGGCTCACGTCGGTAATAGGTCCGTTGTGGAATTTCGATAATTTCCCTTTCAGAATCATGGGGTGGACATTGCAGGTCATATCAGTGCTTATCGGCATGTTGCCGGCATGGTGGATGAGCCGCAACATCAATTTCACGTTAGGAGCCGGAGCATTGAGCATATTCCTGTTTTCTTTGTGCCGATGTCTGGAAGCGACATTCAGTTGGGACAGTTACGCAGTGCCGGCGCTGATGGTGGTGACCGTGCTGTGTTTTAGTTACTACATTAAACCCAAATGGTGGAAAATTGCCGCAATGGGCGTATGTTGCGGAATCCTGCTCACGCTTCGTCTTCCGTCCGGAGCTGCCATTTTGTTGCCAATTATCGCACTTTTGTGTGCGGATGGCGTGTCGAAAAAATTTGCAATACGGCTGTGCGCACTGCTTGCAATATACGCCTTTACCGTTTTTGCCATACTGACGCTGCTTTACGGTTCGATAGGTTATTTTATCAAAATGGTCGACTCTGACTTGATTTCCGACCATGAACCGGGAGTTCTATTTAAAATTTACATCTGGACAACTCTCTTATTTTATCTTTATATCTTGGGAGCAGCAGGACTATGCTTTGTAATGAGAAAATTGATATCAGACAGAGCCTCTGTAATAACAACTGTGGCGATAGCCGCTTGTGTCTCCTTAGGTTTCTATTTTTTCATTCATGAAAATTGGTCGGTTGGAGATCGTGCCTATTTGTTTTCTCCATTATATATTGTCACTGAACTATATTTAGTTTGGAAAACATCAGGCAATGCACGTTATGGGGCAATAATCTTACTTGTGACCTCTCTTTTGGGTGGATTTGGCTCAAATATCATTATCGCCCGTTTTTTGGTCTATCCTACAATGCCTATATTGCTTTTCTATCTTATGCAAGCCATACGCTCACAGAGTCAAGTCGCTGCTTTTTCCGCCTTGTGGATACCAATGCTTATTACAAACCATATAGTAGTTACATACACGTTTTGCAACCTTGACAGCCATTCTATACAACATCCTCTTTACAAGAACACGACAGTGCCACATATGGATGGCATGTATGTAACAGAATCAGAATCGAATCGAATTCACCGAATCGTCAACTGTTTCATGCCGTTTGTCAACGACACAACTTACAACACTGCCGTGATGAGAAACACACCCGGCGATTTCATATTTGAATATATATTTAATTCGCGTACACCGATATACCAACATTGGTGGAAGTGGAAGCCTCTTATTTTAAACAAGGATTACACCGACCGATTTACACATTGGATTGAATCGTTCGACCGGCCCGTGGCTGTACTTATGGTGCGGTATCAAGACACGCTCGACGGTCCCGAGGAAGACATAATCGGCGAATACAAGCGTCGTTACCGCACGGTGTATTCCGATTCAACGTTCACAATCGTAATCAAGGATGCCAATCAAGGAAAATAGACGCTTCACACCGCTCTCGGCTGTGCTGCTGATGCTGCTTCTCGCGGCATGGGCGGGAGGATATGTGAGCCTGCCCATATATTTCGACATGTGCGACGAATCGTATCAGATAATGTGCGGGTGGGACTACCGCACGTCGGTGGCCGCACCGCTAAGCGCATGGCTAACATCGGTGATCGGGCCACTGTGGAATTTCGACTACTTTCCGTTCCGCACCATGGGCTGGACCCTGCATGTCGTGGCCGTGCTCATCGGCATGCTGCCGGTATGGTGGATGAGCCGCAACATCAATTTCACGCTCGGAACCGGAGTCGTGAGCATTTTCCTGTTCTCGATGTGCAGGGGCATCGAGTGGATGTTCAACTGGGACAGTTACGCCGTGCCCGTACTTATGGCCGTGGTCGCGCTGTGCGTCAATTACAGAATGAGGCCACGGTGGTGGAAAATAGTGGCCATGGGCATCGCTTGTGGCGTGCTCGCCACGCTGCGACTGCCTTCGTCGGCCGCCATCGCTATTCCCGCCGTGTGCATTCTCCTCACCAAAGGGCGTCCGCGCTTTGCCGGCATCATGGCATTGATGGCAATATATGCAGTATGTGTCCTTGCAATCATCCTGGCTCTTTACGGGTCTATTGGCGAATTCCGGGCTATGCTTGCCTCCAATCTTATCACTTCACACGACACTGCCGATCTTTTCGACTTATATACCTATATGTTGCCTATGCTGTATTTATATGGCATGGCAGCAGGAGGGGTATTCTATATAATTGGCAAGACGCACACCGGCAGGGTGCGTCTTGCCAAGGCCATGGCCTTGGCGGCTTGCGCCGCCCTCGGTTTCTACATATTTCTCCACGCCGGGGCAGTCCGGCCAAACTGGTATTTCGTATCGCCGCTGTATATTGTCACTGAGGCATATCTGGTGTGGAAATCGCGCGGAATTTCTCGCGTGGCCGCCATAATGGCACTCATGGCCACAATATTCGGCGGGCTCGGCTCCAACATAATGATTGCCCGGGTAGTGATATATCCAACTATGCCGATAGTGCTTTATCTCATCGCGCTTAACACCTCTACACGTGCAAAGGCCGCCGCCTTCGCCGCAATATGGATTCCGATATTCGTAATATCACGTGAATATGTGGCATCAATGTTCACCGAACAGGACAAATGTCCTGTACAGCCGCCGCCACACGAGTTGCGTGGCGTGCCCCATATGAAAGGCATGTATGTAGGCTGGTGGGACATCGACCGTATCCAGCGCATTGCCGACCGCTTCATGCCATTTGTCAACGACACAGCCTACAACACCGCCGTAATGCGCAACATCCCCGACGACTTCATGTTCGAATACATGTTCGATTCACGCAGCCCTGTCTATCCACACCGTTGGGACAACGACACGCTTATGCTCAACCGCGACTACACTGGCCGGTTTACCCACTGGATTGAGTCGTCCGACCGGCCCGTGGCCGTGCTGATGGTGCGCTATGTAAACACAGTCGACAGCCCCGAGGAAGACATAATCGGCGAATACAAGGCGCGTTACCACACCGTATACACCGACTCCGAGTTCACAATAGTAATCGCCGACCGAAACCCGAAATCAATAGAAAACATTAATAATGCAGATTAAACCAAACAAGAAATTTACGACCCTGACGGCATTGCTGATGCTATTGATGTTAGTAGCCGGAGCGGTCGGCTATATAACGGTGCCGATGCACTTCAACATGCACGACGAGCCTTACCAGATAATGTGCGGATGGGATTACCGCTCGTCGGTGGTAGCCCCGTTGAGCGCGTGGATTACGTCGACAGTCGGGCCGCTGTGGCATTTCGACTGCCTGCCCTTCCACATCTTAGGCTGGACACTCCATAATATTGCCGTGCTTATTGCGATGCTGCCCGTGTGGTGGCTAAGTCGAAATATCAACACGACGCTCGCTGCCGGAACCGTGAGCATCTTTCTGCTTGCCATGTGCCGTAACGTGGAATGGATATATAATTGGGACAGTTATGCGGCACCGATGCTGATTGCGGTGGCCGCCGCCGGCATTAGTTGCTGTCTGCGCCGGGCGTGGTGGAAAATCGCAATCGCAGGCGCGTTTTGCGCGGTACTCACCATGCTCCGTATGCCATCGATTGTTGCCGTTGCTCTCCCCCTCGCCGCCATCTTATCGGCAGAGGACCGTGCGAAGCAAAAAATCAAGGCCATTGCCTGCCTTCTGGCAATCTTTGCCATCACGGCCGCGGGGATTCTCATCATGCTTTACGGATCGGTTGGCTCATACGTCGGCATGATCAAGGCCCACACGATTACAGCCCATTCGTCCGACACACTGAGTTACGTAACCGGCGTGGCCATGCATATCATATTCATTTATGCATTCGCAGCGGCGGGTGTAGTCTTGATTGTCGACAAACTTGGCATCGCTAAAAAGAAAACGCCTGCCGCCGCGGCCCTCACCGCAGCCGTGGCCATATGCTTTTACATCGCGCTCCGCACAGGCATCGACGCAATAAACACCGTCATGATGGCGCCCTGGTTTTTTCTGTCGCCGCTCTATGTCGTCGCGGAAACCTATCTGATATGGAAAGCAAAAGGCAAGATGCGCACCGTGGCTCTTATCGCCCTGATGGCCACATTGGCGAGTTGTGTCGGCTCAAATGTTCCCATTTATAAAATGGCTGTGTTTCAGACAATGCCCATAATCGTCTATCTCATGGCCGTTTACTGCACAAGCCGGGCCGAGCGAGCCAATCTGTGCGCCATATTCATTCCTATATTAGCCCTTTCATTTGAAAACGAGACATACGTCTTACGTTCGGAATGGAAAAGCCCCGTTCAACCCGCGCCCCATCATTTGCGCGGCGTGCCGCATATGCGCGGCATGTGGGTCAACTGGTGGGATTACGACCGGATGCAGCGCATTGCCGACCGGTTCATGCCCTTTGTCAACGACCCCGCTTACAATACGGCTGTGATGCGCAACGGCGGCTACGGCTACTTCTTTGAATATATCTTTGACTCGCGCACACCATTCTACTCCCACTTTTGGGACGACACGCCACTGCTGCTCGAAAAGGATTACACCGACAGATTCACCCGTTGGATTGAGTCGAGCAAACGCCCGGTGGCCGTGCTTATCGTGCGCAATCCCAACGCACCCGCCGAGCCGCAAGAAGAAATAATCGGCGAATACATGGAGCGTTACCGCACCGTATATTCCGACCGCGATTTTACAATCGTAATCCGCGAGCCTCAGATTACTTCCATGTCGGATTCCAGACGCTGACGCACAATTTCGTACATTATGACAGCGGCGGCAACCGACACGTTGAGCGAACCGATTTTGCCAAACATCGGAATTGACACGCGGGCGTCGCAAAGGTCGAGCACGGCTGGAGATATGCCGGTGTCTTCCGCTCCCATCACCATGGCCACCGGCGTGGTGAAATCGGCCTTGGTATAGTTGAAGGAGGCTTTCTCGGTCACGCCGACAATCTGATAGCCGTTGTCTTTAAGAAAACGGACGGCCTCGGTGAGCGAACGCTCGCGGCACACGGGCAGATAGTTGAGCGCGCCGGCCGATGTCTTCATTGCATCGCCCGACACCGACACGCTTCCGCGCTCGGGAATAACGATTGCCGACGCCCCGCAGCACTCGGCCGTGCGGGCTATCGCTCCGAAATTGCGCACATCGGTTACTCCGTCGAGCACTACCACAAATGGAAGCACACCCTCCTCATACAAAGCCGGCACAAGATGTTCGAGCTTATGGTATGTCACCGCCGAAAGAATGGCGAGCACACCTTGATGGTTCTTGCGGGTTATTCGGTTGATTTTCTCCACCGGCACGCGTTGCACCGGCACGCGGGCAGCACGAGCCGCGCCAAGCAGCTCCGATGCCAGTTCATTCTGCAAGTCCTTCTTTATCAGAATCTTGTCAATTTCCTTACCGGCCTCGATGGCCTCAATCACGGCGCGAGTGCCGTATATATAATCGGATGGTTCCATTATAATCCTTATCTTGAAATATTTTAAAATGCAAATTTAACCATTTTTTCGACACCAGAGTTCGCTTTGCCGAAAAAATAGCCTGCCGGAAAACGATTTCGAAAATAAAGTATTATATTTGCATCAAAAAAAGGACAAACACATGAATCCTTCCATCCCGAAATATCCGATAGGCATACAGTCGTTCGAAAAACTGCGAACCGACGGCTATATCTATGTCGACAAAACCGCATTTATTCCCAAATTGCTTGCAGGTTCATATTATTTTTTGAGTCGTCCGAGGCGATTCGGGAAAAGTTTGTTCTTGTCGACACTCGAGGCTTATTTCAAAGGACGGAAGGAGCTTTTCGAAGGCCTGGCCATAGCCGAGGTGGAGAAAGAATGGGTGGAATATCCCGTGGTGAGAATCGACTTCAACACCACAGAAGGAAATGATATCGAGTCGGTGAAAAACTCGCTGCGCATAATGCTTATGAGATGCGCCGCGTCTTACGCCGTGGAGATTCCCGATTATAAAAGCATGGCTATCGCCGACCTGTTCACGTCCCTAATACTTGCGCTTGAAGCCAAGACGGGGCGCAAGGTCGTTGTGCTGATCGACGAGTACGACAAGGCCTTGATCGAGGTAATGCACGACCCGGGAAAGCTCGGCGACGCCACAGACACCTTGCGTCCGTTTTTCAGCGTGCTCAAAACGGCCGACGAGCATATCAAGTTCGCGTTTATAACCGGGGTGTCCCGATTCCGAAACACTACTATCTTCTCCGGATTCAACAATCCCAACGACATAAGCATGAACGGCGATTTCGCGTCGGTGCTCGGAATCACTCAGCAGGAAATGGAACAGTATTTCCAGCACGGCATCAATGCCATAGCGCGCGAGTACGAGATGCCGTATGCCGACATGGTGCAGGTGCTCCGCGACAAATACGACGGCTACCGTTTCACCCGACGCAAGGAATATGTCTACAATCCGTTCAGCGTGCTCAATGCCCTGTACGCGCGCCAGCTCGACGACGCCTGGGTGAAAAGCGGCACCTCGCGTATTTTAAAGACCTATCTCCAAGGATCTGAATTCACCTTCGACCAGTTGACTTCGAAATGGATGTCGGCTAACGCGCTCGCAGCCACATACTCCAAAGAAAACCCCACATCCCTGTTCTTCCAGACCGGATATCTCACCATACGCGAATTTCAAGATGATTTCTACAAGCTCGGAATACCAAATCAGGAGGTGCAGGCGGCTATCGTCGATCTCGTGATTCCGGAGTTTGTCAAGGGCACAGACGAATATGCCCTGCAAGACATTGAAACATCTCTGCGCATGGCTATAAAACGCGGGGATGTCGACACAATGATGGAACTGCTGCGCACTATGCTCGCCTCCGTGCCTTACCATGAGATAGACACCCGCGTGCTCGAGAAGCATCTGCATCTGTGCATGTACATCGTGTTTATGATGCTGGGGGTAAGCACTAAATGCGAGATTGCGCAGTCGGGCGGACGTGTCGACATGGTGGCCCGGACTCCGTGGAGAATTTATGTATTCGAATTTAAGCTCGACTGCGCGCCGGAAGATGCACTGCGACAGATCGACGACAAGGGATACGCGATTCCGTGGAGTGCCGACGGACGAAAATTGATTAAAGTGGGGGTAAACTTCTCTTCAAAAACCCGCACAATCGAATCCTGGGCATATGAGAACGAAAATAATAAATAATTGCTATGTGTGAAAACATCCCGAAATATCCGATAGGCATACAGTCGTTCCCTGAACTCAGGAATGGCAACTATATCTATGTTGACAAGACAATGTTTATCCAACAATTGCTCCTTGGAAAGTATTATTTTTTGAGCCGTCCGAGGCGATTCGGGAAAAGTTTGTTCTTGTCGACCCTCGAGGCTTATTTCAAAGGACGGAAGGAACTTTTCGAAGGCCTGGCCATAGCCGAGGTGGAGAAGGAATGGGTGGAATATCCCGTGGTGAGAATCGACTTCAACACCACAGAAGGAAATGATATCGAGTCGGTGAAAAACTCGCTGCGCATAATGCTTATGAGATGCGCCGCGTCTTACGCCGTGGAGATTCCCGATTATAAAAGCATGGCTATCGCCGACCTGTTCACGTCCCTAATACTTGCGCTTGAAGCCAAGACGGGGCGCAAGGTCGTTGTGCTGATCGACGAGTACGACAAGGCCTTGATCGAGGTAATGCACGACCCGGGAAAGCTCGGCGACGCCACAGACACCTTGCGTCCGTTTTTCAGCGTGCTCAAAACGGCCGACGAGCATATCAAGTTCGCGTTTATAACCGGGGTGTCCCGATTCCGAAACACTACTATCTTCTCCGGATTCAACAATCCCAACGACATAAGCATGAACGGCGATTTCGCGTCGGTGCTCGGAATCACTCAGCAGGAAATGGAACAGTATTTCCAGCACGGCATCAATGCCATAGCGCGCGAGTACGAGATGCCGTATGCCGACATGGTGCAGGTGCTCCGCGACAAATACGACGGCTACCGTTTCACCCGACGCAAGGAATATGTCTACAATCCGTTCAGCGTGCTCAATGCCCTGTACGCGCGCCAGCTCGACGACGCCTGGGTGAAAAGCGGCACCTCGCGTATTTTAAAGACCTATCTCCAAGGATCTGAATTCACCTTCGACCAGTTGACTTCGAAATGGATGTCGGCTAACGCGCTCGCAGCCACATACTCCAAAGAAAACCCCACATCCCTGTTCTTCCAGACCGGATATCTCACCATACGCGAATTTCAAGATGATTTCTACAAGCTCGGAATACCAAATCAGGAGGTGCAGGCGGCTATCGTCGATCTCGTGATTCCGGAGTTTGTCAAGGGCACGGACGAATATGCCCTGCAAGACATTGAAACATCTCTGCGCATGGCTATAAAGCGCGGGGATGTCGACACAATGATGGAGCTGCTGCGCACTATGCTCGCCTCAGTGCCTTACCATGAGATAGACACCCGCGTGCTCGAGAAGCATCTGCATCTTTGCATGTACATCGTGTTTATGATGCTGGGAATAAGCACTAAATGCGAGATTGCACAGTCGGGCGGACGTGTCGACATGGTGGCCCGGACTCCGTGGAGGATTTATGTATTCGAATTTAAGCTCGACTGCGCGCCGGAAGATGCACTGCGACAGATCGACGACAAGGGATACGCGATTCCGTGGAGTGCCGACGGACGAAAATTGATTAAAGTGGGCGTAAACTTCTCTTCAAAAACCCGCACAATCGATTCCTGGGCATATGAGAACGAAAACAACTAAACAGCATAGGATGCTACGATATTGTCTGCTGGTGCCTTTGGCGCTGTTGGTGGCGTCGGTGGTGGCCGGATGGCGGTCGTATGCCGATGCGAGAGAGGATATTGCCGACGACCTGAATGAGGCAATGATTGCACTGGCTAATGAGAACAGAAACTTATGGACAAGGCAAGACACCGTGGCCGCGCTCCGCACTATGCACGAAACAACACGCAAGCCTGTGATATACCAGGCTTCGGATGTGAATTTCAGAAATCCCAATCTAAAAGACAAGGCTTACATCGCCGTAGCATTGGCAGACAAATATGCTGAAATGCCTAAAATCAACGGCGACAAGATAGCATCCGAATCAATCATACTTGTGACAGAAACGGATGGAAACAGCTTGGCGATACGGGTGCAAGGATTTGCCGACTGTTCGATGGCGTCAGTTTTTTCCTTGTCGGACCAAAGGGTACCCGGCGTGCTTTTCGCGCTGTCGTTGCTATCGATGACGAGTGTTTTCGTATGGAGAAAAAAGGAGGAAAAATTCACTATCGACAGCATCAAGCTCACACCCATGCAACGACAGCTTGTGCAGATGCTGCTTGACGCCCCCGGACACAAAGTCGACAAGCAGACGCTCTGCGCTGCCCTGTGGGGCAATAAAAGCAATGCCGAAGAATCGCTCTACACCCTTGTGCGACGCACCAAGGGCGCGCTTGCAGAGGCCAATGCAGAGATTGTGTGCAACCGCGGCGAGTCATACGAGCTGCACATAAACTCCTGATTTACAACATTGTCAGACATTTGTCAGACAAAAGTCAGACTTTTTTTGAGGCGGATTGACTCTTTTTCATTTGCTTTGCGACATGAAAAAGTTCACTGCTATAATCATTGCGATCGTGCACCTGTGGAGTCACGCGCAGAACACCGCTCCCGCCACACTCGACGATGTGGTGGTCACGGCCGACAGCCAAAAGGAAACGTCCGGCAAAGTAACACTCCGACCTTCGGCTCTTGAAAAGAAACACAGCACCAACGGCTACGCGCTGCTGGCAAACATGAATCTGCCGGATTTCAATATAAACGTATCGTCGCAGACAATATCGACTGTAACAGGACGCGATGTAAGGATACTCATCAACGGAACGGAGGCCGGCGCCGACGAACTCGCCACGCTTGCCGCATCGGAGATAACGCGCATCGACTACCGGCGCAATCCCGGAGGCCGATACGCAGGCTGCGGCGCAGTGATAAATTTCATAACCGCGCGATATGACTACGGCGGCAATGTATATATCTCGGCCGATGAAGGACCGGCGCGAAAATACGGCCAATATACCGGGATGGTCAATTACAAACGACACGCCGTGACCGTCTCTCTTACTGCCAACGGAACATGGGACAGGTCGTCGACGCTCAACAGTGCCGAAAACACATTCTCGCTCAACGATGGTACTTTGTTCCAATCTACACTCCCCGACGGAGCTGTCACACATACAAACTCGCAATATATAAATGTGAAATTCGGCCATGCGGCCAATAATCATTCATTCGACATATCGCTCGGCACTACACGCAGCGCGACACCGCGCAACACACGCACCGACAACATAGAATATACCGGGCTTTACAATTTCAACTCCGTGGCAAGCCGCGAAAGCTCGGAGCGTGGCCTGTCGCCGGCGATGAAATTGCACTACAACCTGTATCTGCCGGGAGGACACACCCTTATGTCGATTGTCACGGCGCGATACGGGCACACTTCATTCCGCAGCGTATATTCCGAAACCTCCGCGCCTAAATTAGGCAACAACACCAAAGAAGACAACGTGCTCGCAAGCGCGACACTCGGATATTTCAAATCGTTTGACAGCGGCATGAGCATCGGTCTGACCGCCGATGAATATTACAACTACTACCATGATATTTATTCCGGCGCGTTCAACAGCACGCAGACTCTGACGAACAATCACATAATGGCTATGGCGCATATCGACCACAATCTGCCATGCGGACTGTCGTACAACGCCTCGGCAGGCATCACCGACCTGTATTCCAATATCGGACACCACAGCGACAACCAACTATCGCCCATGGTGTTCTACGGACTCACATATGCCATAAACCCAAAGCATATGGTAAGCGTGACAGGAAATTACGTCCACAGCATCTACAATCCTCAGTACAAGAACGAGGCTGTGATACCGACATCGTTTTTCGAGGCAACCGTCGGAAATCCCCGCCTCAAGCAATTGAAGGCTTTTCAAAACATGATGAGTTATAACGGCCATGCCGGACATTTCGCTTTTTCGGCAACCTACGATTTTCTAAAATACTTCGGCAACACTTCAAACCGATATTTTGCCGAAAACAACATCATGTATCATCAACTCGTAAACGACGGCAATTTCCATTACAACAAATTTATTTTCGGAGCTTCGGCTTCCCTGCTTGGCGACAGGCTGAGGCTGAAAGGCAATGCAATATTCAGCATGAACCGGTTTGACTCGAAATACCGGCCGGCACGGAGCAATGACATGCGAGCCGATTTCAGCGCGTCGTACATGGCCGGCGACTGGCAGATAAAAAGCTCTTATGCCTTGCCATACAGCGCACTTGGCATCGAGGGGACAAAAATACGGTATCCGGCTCAATACGGCGTCTCGCTAAACTGGCATCATGGCGACTGGGCGGCTGAATGTTGCGTCGAGAATTTCCTCGGCCACCGGGGCCGCACACGCAAAGTGGCCGACTACGGGGCGTACCGCTCCGTGTCGCAATCGTTGAGCGACAAAAGAGGGCGCAACATCGGCGTGACCGTGACATACATGCTCTCCTACGGGAAGAAAACAGACAGCGAGCCGCCACAGACAGAAACGAGCATTAATTCGGCTATCCTGCGGCCGTTTTAATCTTTCGCAAACCGGAGGCTTACGTTCCCAGGACTCTGCGCAAGCCGGAGGCTTGTGTTCCTAAAAACAGCCACCGCCTCGGGGGAGGCGGCGGCTGTTGATGTGGTATGTGCGGGGTTGATTATTCGGCGGTGGCGAGGGGAGAAGGCACGTTGTAGGTGCGGGCGGCGAGTTCCTGGTCGAGCATATAGAGACCCATGCCGTCGTTGCCGATGAGAGTGAACTTGTCGATGAGTTCACGTGCGGTTTCTTCCTCTTCAACTTGCTCGGCGATGAACCAGTTGAGTTTTTCGCGTGTAGCGTAGTCGTGTTCGGCTTCGGCCATGGCATAGAGGTTGTTGATCATAGCCGTCACTTTCTGCTCGTGGGCAAGAGTGTCTTTGAAAGCGCATACGGGGCATTCCCATTTTTCGGGCACTTCGGCGATGGGGCGGAGGATTACACGGCCGCCGCGGCTATTGATGTAGTTCATGAAAATTTGGGCGTGGGCCTGTTCTTCCTGAAATTGGATACGGAACCAGTTTGCGATGCCCGGACGGCCTTCGGCTTCAAAGTTGCAAGCCATGGCCAGGTAGAGGTATGCCGACCAGAATTCGGCGTTTACCTGCTGATTGAGGGCTTCTTCAAGGGATTTGGAAAACATAATACTAAGTTTAGTTATTAGTTATAAGTTATAAAGTCAAATGGTGATTTCGCCGCGCAGCGACGTTTGGAGGTATTTTTTCACGGCTACGGGGCCGAAGCCGAGGCCAAAGAGGAACATCATTTTTGTCATGGCGGCCTCGAAGGTGATGTCGTGTCCGGAAACTACACCGGCAGCACAGAGCAGGTCGCCGGTCTCATAACGGTTGGAGTTGACGCATCCGTGGACGCATTGGGTCACGTTAACGATAACTATGCCTCGCTTTACGGCATCGCGTATGGCTCCGATTATCGCCGGGGATGTGGGGGCGTTTCCGGCTCCATATGTGCGGATAACGGCGCCTTTTATGCCGGGGGCCGCAAGGTGGTAAGCTATGGCCTCGGGGGTGATGCCCGGGAACAAGTCGATCGACATTACGGCAGCGTCCATTTCAAGCCTCAGCGTGAGCGGACGCTTGGGCGAACGGAGAAGGGCATCGGCATCGAAATTGATGCCAAGACCTATTTTTGCCAGATACGGGTAGTTGTAACTCTTGAAGGCGTTGAAATTGTCGGCAGAACGTTTTGTGGCTCGGTTTCCGCGCCACAGATAGTCTTCGAAGAGAATCGCCACTTCCTGCACCATGGGCTCGCCGTGGCTGTCGCGGGCGGCGGCAATCTGGAGGGCCGTGATGAGATTTTCCTCGCCGTCGGTACGAACCTCTCCGATAGGAAGTTGCGAACCGGTGATAATTACCGGCTTGTGCAGGTTATCGAGCATGAACGAGAGAGCCGATGCAGTGTATGCCATTGTATCGGTGCCGTGGAGCACGACAAAACCGTCGTAGCCAAGATAGTTGTCGGCGATGGCGCTTGCAATCTGCTGCCAGTGGCCGATACTCATGTCGGAAGAGTCGATCGGGGGATGGAACTGGATGTTGTCAATCTCGTAATCGAGCATCTTTACCTTTGGCACATTTTCCATCAGATGAGTAAAATCGAAGGGTTTGAGCACCTTGGTGTCAGCGTCCTCAATCATACCGATGGTTCCGCCTGTGTAAATTATCAGGATTCGTGGCTTCATGGGAGGGATGGCGGGGTTAAAAGTTATAGCCTGACTATTTCACCTGGACACCGGGAGCGACAGGACCGGTGGGGCCGATCACTACGAGCGAGCCGTCGGCATTCTCAGCAGACAGAATCATGCCCATCGACTCGATGCCTTTCAGCTTGCGCGGGGGCAGGTTGGCAATGAAGCATACCTGCTTGCCCACGAGGTCTTCGGGCGCATAGTGCTTGGCGATGCCGGACACGATGGTGCGTCCGCCCATGCCGTCGTCGATTCTGAATTTGAGAAGTTTGTCGGCTTTTGGCACTTTTACACATTCTACAACTGTGCCGACACGGATATCAGCTTTCATAAACGTGTCGAAGTCGACATCGGGCTGCTGGGGCTCGGGGGTGAAGTTCTTTATTTGGTTTTCCTTCTTGATGCGGTCGAGGCGGTCGATCTGCGCCTGGATGGCGTCGTCCTCGATTTTTTCAAAGAGGAGTTCGGGTTGTGCGATAGCAGCGCCTTCGGCCAGGATGTCGAAACGACCGAGCATATCCCAGTCGAGCTTGCCAATGCCGAGCATCTTCGACAATTTTGCCGACATGAAAGGCAGCACAGGCTCGAAGGCCACGGCCAGGTTGGCGCAGAGTTGCAGAGCCAGATTGAGCACGGTGGCAGTGCGGCCGAGGTCGGTCTTTGCCGTCTTCCAAGGCTCGGAAGTTTGGAGGTAACGGTTGCCGATGCGCGCTATTTCCATGGCGTATTTTGCGGCGTCGCGGAAATGGAACGTTTCGATAGCCTCGGTGAGGGCTTTGGCGGCGGCTTCGGTCTCGGCAATCATGGCGCGGTCGTCGTCGGTGAGAGCGCCGGCGGCGGGAACCTTGCCTTCGAAATATTTGTGGGTGAGGACTATGGCACGGTTTACAAAGTTGCCGAGGATTGCCACGAGCTCGTTATTGTTATGCGCCTGGAAATCGCGCCATGTGAAATCGTTGTCTTTTGCCTCGGGCGCGTTTACAGTGAGGACATAACGGAGCACGTCCTGCTTGCCGGGGAAGTCGCGGAGGTATTCGTGGAGCCAAACGGCCCAGTTGCGCGAGGTGGATATTTTGTCGCCTTCGAGATTGAGGAACTCGTTGGCGGGCACATTGTCGGGGAGTTGGAAGTTGTCGCCATAGGCCATGAGCATTGCGGGGAACACGATGCAGTGGAACACGATATTGTCCTTGCCTATGAAGTTGATAATGCGTGTCTCGGGATCTTTCCACCATGTCTGCCATGTGTCGGGCAAGATTTCCTTAGTGTTGGAGATATAGCCGATGGGAGCGTCGAACCACACGTAGAGCACCTTGCCTTCGGCTCCTTCGACGGGCACGGGCACGCCCCATTTCAGGTCGCGCGACACGGCACGGGGCTGCAAGCCAAGGTCAAGCCACGATTTGCACTGGCCATAGACATTCGGTTTCCATTCTTTGTGGCCTTCGAGAATCCATTGGCGCAGGGCATCTTCATAGCGGTCGAGGGGAAGGAACCAGTGAGATGTCTCCTTCAAGGTTACCGGGGCGTTGGTGAGGGCCGAACGGGGATTGATAAGGTCGGTGGCATTGAGCGATGTGCCGCAGGCCTCGCATTGGTCGCCGTAGGCGCGCTCGGAGCCGCAATGGGGGCAAGTGCCCACGACATAGCGGTCGGCAAGGAATTCGCCTGCTTCCTCGTCGTAGGGCTGCATGGATGTCTGCTGTATGAACTTGCCGTTGTCGTAGAGGTGACGGAAAAATTCCGAGGCGGTGTCGTGATGAATATCAGATGTTGTGCGCGAGTACACGTCGAACGAAATGCCGAGTTCCTCAAACGAGTCCTTTATAATCTTATGATAACGGTCGACGATATCTTGCGGGGTCACACCCTCCTTGCGGGCTTTGAGAGTGATGGGCACACCGTGCTCGTCGCTGCCGCCTATCATCTTCACGTCGCGTCCGCGCAGACGCAGATAGCGGGCGTAGATGTCGGCAGGGACGTAGACACCGGCAAGGTGGCCGATGTGTACGGGTCCATTGGCATATGGGAGAGCGGTGGTGATTAGCGTGCGTTTATATTGATTTTCCATTTTTAACTGTTTTTAATTCGCAAAGGTACACATTAATAGTATATTTTCAAAATCTTTTTTCCTTTTCGAAACAATTAATTTTTCATGTCGCGCGGTTCACAAAAAAGGCGACGGATGTTTGGCCGATTGAAAAAGAATGTTTATTTTTGCGTATCATATTTTTGTGCTAAAAACGACATGAAACATGTGATTTTACCGAAAAGCGCGGCCTCGGTCCGGCGGCGTCTCCCGTTTTACCTCGCCATGGAGGAATGGGTTGCCGGAGCGTTGCCCGAAGGTGAATATTTTTTCACCTGGCGTGTCGCGCCCACGGTAATCTACGGCCACTGCCAGGATGTGGCCGCGGAAGTTGACATGGACTACTGCCGCAGCCGCGGCATCGAGTTTTACCGCCGCAAGAGCGGGGGCGGGTGTGTATATGCCGACATGGACAATATCATGCTTTCGTATATATGCCCCGGGGCCGACGTGGAGCCGACGTTCGCGCGCTATACGGCCATAGTGGCCGGCGCGCTCCGCGGCATGGGCCTCGACGCCGTGCCATCGGGACGCAACGATGTGGAAATCGGCGGACGAAAGGTGTCGGGCGGAGCCTTCTACCGCATGGCCGGCCGAAGCATTGCCCACTCGACAATGCTGTTCGACACCGACATGGAGCACATGATGCGCGCCATCACCCCGTCGAGAGCCAAACTCGAAAGCCACAAGGTGAAGTCGGTCGAGGCCCGAATCACCACTTTAAGCCCCTTGTTGCCCGGGATGACCATCGAGGAATTCAACAATCGCCTCATTGCATCCGTCACCGATTCCGAATTAGCGCTTTCGGAGGCGCAGGTGGCCGAAATAGAGAAACTTGAACAATATTATTACCGGCCCGAGTGGCTCGGATACGACCTTAAACAAAAGAACTAAACTAAAAATACCAACACCATGAAAGAAACATGCCTCCATTCCCGCCATGTGGCCCGGGGCGCGCAGATGAGCCCCTTCGGAGGATTCGACATGCCGATACAATACGACGGCATAGTGGAAGAACACAACGCGGTGCGCCTCCACGTGGGCGTGTTCGACGTATCGCACATGGGCGAGGTGCTCATCAGCGGCCCCGACGCCGAAAAATACGTCAACCACATTTTCACAAACGACCTTACGGGAGCTCCCGACCGCACAATCTACTACGGCATGATGCTCTACCCCAATGGCGGCGTCGTCGACGACCTGCTTGTGTACAAGCGCAACGACCGGGAGTTTTTCCTCGTGCCCAATGCCGCAAACATCGACAAGGACGTGGACTGGATGATGAAAAACGCCGAAGGATTCGACGTGAAAATCGACCACCTCAGCGAGCGTTACGGCGAACTTGCCGTGCAGGGTCCCGAGGCCGAGGACACGCTGCGCAAGGTGCTGGGCATCGACTGCTCCGATTTGACTTTCTACACATTTAAAGATATTGTCTTCGAAGGCGAGGACGTGATTGTGAGCCGAACCGGATACACCGGCGAGGACGGCTTTGAAATATACGCCTCTCACGACCTTACCTGCCGCCTGTGGGACCGCCTTATGGAAGCCGGAGTGCAGCCTTGCGGCCTGGGATGCCGCGACACTCTACGCTTCGAGGCCGGACTGCCCCTCTACGGCGACGAGCTCACCGACGAGGTTACGCCCATCGAAGCCGGATTCGGCATGTTCGTGAAACTCGACAAGCCCGAATTTATCGGCAAGGAGGCATGTGCCCGTCAAAAAACCGAAGGCGTGACACGCAAGAACGTCGGCCTCGAGCTTCAAGGCAACGCTATCCCGCGCCACGGCTACGAAGTGCTCAACGCCGAAGGCGAGAAAATAGGCGAGGTCACCACCGGCTACCACTCCATCACGCTCGACAAGAACATAGCCATGGCTCTCATCGACGCACGTTACGCCAAACTCGGCACCGAGGTGCAGGTTCGCGTGCGCCGCAAGGTGTTCCCTGCCGTAGTGGTAAAAAAACGCTTCTACACACCCAATTACAAAAAATAATTTTATCAACCGCCAAAAATTTACAACCATGATCAAATATCTTCCTTCACACGAATATGCCCGCGTAGAGGGCAACATCGCCTACGTAGGCATCTCCCCTTATGCAGCCGCCCAACTTGGCAATGTGGTTTACGTCGACATGCCCGAACAAGGCGATGACGTGACTGCCGGCGAGGATTTCGGAGCCATCGAATCCGTAAAGGCCGCTTCCGACCTGTTTGCCCCGGTGTCGGGTGCCGTAATCGAGGCCAACGAAGAACTCATCGACAACCCCCGTCTTGTAAACGAAGACCCGCTCAATCACTGGATTATCAAAGTGGAAATGACCGATCCTTCCGAACTCGACGCCCTCCTCGACCAGGAAGCCTACGACGCCCTCTGCGCCGCCGAGAAACATTAAAACAAACTCGACTTAATTCGACTTAAATCGAGATAATTCGATTTATTTCGACTTATCTCGATTTAAGTCGACTTATTTCGCCATAACCCGACTATCTATGCCAAACCAATATATGCCCCACACGGCCGCCGACATCGAAAGGATGCTCGCGGCGTGTGGCGCCTCATCGCTCGACGACCTTTACAGCGATGTGCCCGAGGAGCTGCGGCTCAATCGCCCCTACGACCTGCCGGAGGCTTGCTCTGAAAAGGAGGTGCGCGATTTCTTTGCCGCCATGCGCGACAAGATGACTCCCCTCACATGCTTTGCAGGAGGCGGTTTCTACGACCACTACACGCCGGCTGCCGTAAGCTCGATTCTCTCGCGGTCGGAATTCTTGACGGCCTACACTCCTTACCAGCCCGAAATTTCGCAAGGCACGCTCCAATATATTTTTGAATACCAGACCATCATGTCGCGCCTCACCGGCATGGACGTGTCGAACGCGTCGATGTACGACGGCGCAACCGCCACCGCCGAAGCCATGATGATGACCGTGGCCGCCGCCCGCAAGCGCAACCGTGTGCTCATTTCCGAAACGGTGAACTCTGCCGTGGCTCAGGTTTGCGCCACTTACGCCCGCTATCACGGCATCGTCCTCGAAGTGATTCCGCAAGACGGAGGCGTGACCTCGCGCGCTGAATTCGAGATGATGGTCAAGGCCGGCGACGTGGCCGGCGTGATTGTGTCACAGCCCAATATGTTCGGAATCGTAGAAGACTACACCGGATGGGCCGATACCTGCCATGCCGCCAAGGCCCTGATGGCCATGAACTGCCAGGCAAGCCCGCTGGCCGTGCTCCGCACTCCCGGCGAATGGGGAGCCGACATAGCCTGCGGCGACGCGCAGTCGCTGGGCATGCCCCTCAACTTCGGCGGCCCCTATCTTGGATATATATGCACCACCAAGGCCCTTATCCGAAAGATGCCCGGCCGCATCGTCGGCGCAACCAAAGACGCCAAGGGCAACCGCGTGTTTGTGCTCACCCTTCAAGCCCGCGAGCAGCATATCCGCCGCGAGAAAGCCACATCCAACATCTGCTCCAACCAAGGGCTTATGGCCCTGCACACGGCCGTCTACTGCTCGCTCATGGGGCCGGAAGGCCTGCGGCAGGTAAATGAAATATCGGCGGCAAACGCACACTATCTCGTCGAGCAACTTTGCGCTACCGGGAAAATGGAACAAGCATACCCCGACAAGCCGTACCTCAACGAGGCTCTCATGCGTGTGAAGCCGGGGCTTACCGCCACCGCAATAATAGAGGCGGCGGAAAAAGCCGGAATACTTGCCGGTGTAGTAGTGGCCGACGACCTTCTGCTGGTGTGCGCCACTGAAATGCAGACACGCGACGACATCGACCGATATGTCCAACTTGTAAAATCGCTCTGACACCATGAACAAAGAATTATACGGAACACTGATTTTCGAGTTGTCGCGCCCCGGACGCACCGGCTTTTCCCTGCCCAAAAAACAGACCGAAGGCGGCGTCGAGTCATCCATTCCGGCTGCGTTGCGCCGTGAAAAGACGCTCGACCTCCCCGAGGTGGACGAGCCCACGGTGGTGCGCCACTATACCAACTCGTCGAACAATAACTTCGGCGTCGACACCGGATTCTATCCTCTGGGGTCGTGCACAATGAAATACAATCCAAAAATCAACGAGGAAATTGCCGCCGACGCCACAGTGGCCCGTCTGCATCCCGCCGCTCCCGACTCTACGGTGCAGGGCGCGCTCGAGATATACTGGACGCTGCAACGCGCCCTCTGCGAGATTGGCGGCATGGCAGAGTTCACGCTAAACCCCTTTGCCGGGGCCCACGGCGAACTCACCGGCCTGATGGTGATACACGCCTACCACGACAGCCGCGGCGACAGCGCGCGCACCAAGGTGATAGTCCCCGACTCGGCCCACGGCACAAACCCGGCATCGGCCGCCGTTTGCGGATATAAGATTGTAGAAGTGAAAAGCCTGCCCGACGGCACTGTCGACGTCGACGACCTCCGCTCGAAACTCGACGAAAGCGTGGCCGCCGTGATGATGACAAACCCCAACACTGTGGGCATGTTCGAACGCTCGATTCCTGAAATAGCCGAGGCCGTGCATGCAGCCGGAGCACTGCTCTATTACGACGGAGCCAACCTCAACCCGATGCTCGGCGTGGCCCGCCCGGGCGACATGGGATTCGACGTGATGCACATCAACCTGCACAAGACTTTCTCCACCCCGCACGGCGGAGGCGGACCGGGCGCAGGCCCCGTGGGCGTACGCGCAGGCCTGGAAGAATTCCTGCCAAATCCTCGCGTGATGCGCAAGGCCGACGGCTCGTTCGAGGCACGCGACACCGACACGTCTCTCGGACGCATATCCATGTGGCTCGGCAACTACACTGTGCTGATGCGCGCGCTTGCCTACATCAAGATACTTGGAGCCGAAGGCCTGGGCATGGCCGGCAAACTTGCCACGCTCAACGCCAACTACATAATGCACCGCCTAAAAGACCTCTACCTGCTGCCTATCCCCGGCCCGTGCAAGCATGAGTTTGTGTTCGACGGACTCATCGACAAATCTACGGGCGTGACCACGCTTAATGTGGCCAAACGCCTGCTCGACTTCGGCTTCCATGCCCCCACTATTTACTTCCCGCTGCTCTTCCACGAATCACTCATGATCGAGCCCACCGAGACAGAATCGCCTGAGACTCTCGACCGCTTCATCGACGTGATGCGCCAAATAGCACGTGAGGCCGCGGAAGAGCCGCAGACCGTGATCGACGCGCCCCACACCACTCCCGTATCGCATCCCGACGATACAGAGGCCGCTTTGCATCCCGTGGTAACATTCGACGAGTTATGAGCCGCTTCGACCTTATAGTAATCGGCGCCGGCCCCGGCGGCTATGAGATTGCCGCCGAGGAAGCGGCCAAAGGCCGCAGTGTCGCTATTGTGGAGCGCGACAGCCTTGGGGGCACCTGCCTCAACCGTGGCTGCATCCCCACCAAATGCCTGTGCGCGTCGGCAGAAACCGTAAACACAGTAAAAAATGCCGCCGCTTTTGGCGTCGAGGCCTCCGTTGCCGGGTTTTCATACCCGGCCGCGGCCGCACGTATGCGCGAGGTTGTCGACGGCCTGCGCCAAGGCGTGGAGTCGCTGCTGTCGGGCTGCACCGTGATTCGCGGAGAAGCCCGCCTGACCGGCACGGGAGAAGTGGCCGTGGACGACACCACGTATTCTGCGGCCAAGATTTTGATTGCCACCGGCTCTCGCCCGGCTTCGCTGGCTGTCGACGGTGCCGACAAGACTTTGTCGTCTGACGATGTGCTTGCCCTCGACGCGCTCCCGGCCTCGGCTGTAATAATCGGCGCAGGCGTAATAGGCATGGAATTTGCATCGATACTAAATGCTTTCGGCGTCGATGTCACAGTAATAGAATATTGCAAAGAAATCCTGCCTCCGTTCGACCGCGAAGTGGCCAAACGCTTGCGCTCCATGCTCTCGCGCCGAGGCATAAAAATTATTGTCGGCGCAGCCGTGAAAGCAATCGGCAACGACGGCCATTCGGTTACATATGCCGGCAAACGCGGCGACGAGACTGTCGAGGCAGAAGCCGTAATCATGGCCGTAGGACGCCGCCCCGTCCTCCCCGACGGCCTCGACGCGGCAGGCGTGGAACTCACCGAGCGCGGATTCATAAAGGTTGACTCGCGCATGCGCACCACAGCCCCGGGCATATATGCCGTGGGCGACTGCAACGGCCTTTGCATGCTTGCCCACGCGGCAGCGGCACAGGCACGCGTGGCTCTTGCCGACGACGGCGAGGCTGTTCCCGATCTCGACGGGATGCCCTCTGCCGTGTTCACCACTCCCGAACTGGCCATGGTTGGCCTCACCGAGGAGCAGTGCGAGGCCCGAGGCATCGAATACGACGCCCGCAAGTCGCTCTACGCCGCCAACGGCAAGGCACGCGCCATGGGCGCAACCGACGGCTTTGTCAAGGTGCTCACCGACCGTTCGCCCGAGCGACGCATCCTGGGCGTGCATATCATCGGAGCACATGCCTCCGATCTCTGTGCCGAGGCCGCCGCCATTATGGCCACCGACCCGTCGGCGGCACGCGCCAAAGCGCGCATCATTCACGGCCACCCCACCCTGTCCGAAGTGCTGGCCGCCGCCCTCTGATTTAATCACCCTAAATTTGTATAAATCCGGAACACCAACTGGTGCTCCGGATTTAATTTTATACCCTAATAAACCTATATATTCCACCATATATCACAATATTGTTACAATTTATTAATTAAAATCGCACTTTTAACTTTCAATTTTAAATTTTATACATATCTTTGCAAAACAAACGCACATATATTCTTTATCATAGGAGTTTCTATCAACAAAACATACTATTACTATATATATGACTTACCTTTACAAAATTCTTTCTGCCGCCGCGCTCACGGTGGCATCAACGGCTACAATGACAGCCACAGCGGGCGCTGATTTCGCCGGCCCGCGCCAAGTCACCGACGTGCATGCCATGATGCGCTCAATGGCTCCCAACGCCTCTGCTTTCTCATCTTCACAGCGCAATGTCCGTGTTGGCGAAATCAATGCCATGCTCACAGCCGGAGCACCGGCAAGCCGAGCCATGGTCTCCGACCCCAATCCCGACCCAAGCACAAGCATGGGGCCCGTGCGCAATTTCTTTGACCTTGACGGCCCCGGCAATGAACTGTGGTATTACACCACATCACTATGGACAAAGGCTGAAAGGCACCCGTATTACACCGACTATATTCTCACAGAATATCAGTTCGACATCTACGACTCTCACATGCAATTCGTTGGCTCAGTCCACGACAAAATGCGCTACCAGGACGACGAGGTGCGCGTGCCCGGACCCGACCGCGGCATCGACATCCTGCCGGTAATCACCAAGAATTTTTTCAACAACGACGACAAATACGAAGTGGTGGTCTCCATTGCCGTGAACTCTACCACACCGGCAGTCAACCACTATCGTTCTGTGATTTATCAAATTGGCGGCGATAAAGAAACTGTTTCGGTTTACGACCCCGAGACAGGAGGTGAAATAGAGAAGGAGGTTGACGTGCCTATCAAATCTTATCCCCAATTTTTCTCCGACGTGCTCGATGCCTCCCACGACGGCGTTGAGAATTATTACATGACTTTCATGTCGGAGTTTTTCGGGCCGGACGAAACCCCTCAGGCCAACTCCGATTCCGACATCGACACTTCATTCTGGGACTATCTCACTGCATCGCACATGCACCTCGAAACCTACTCCAAAGCAGGAGACAATGACGACATAACAAAAGTTGTCGAGTTCGACATCCCTTATCTCAAATTACAGGGCGACCAGGAAAACGCCATGCCGCTCATCACTTTCATGCAGAACGGGCGTCCGTATATCCTTTGCCCGCATTATAAGGAATATTTCTACGACCCATACTATTCGCCCTACGACGAATCGAAGATGCGCGACAACAACTCGCTCGTGCTCGACCTCTATACCCTTGACGGCTGCAACGCCAATAAAATCCAGACCACCGAGATTCCGGCACCAAAAATCGACGACCCGAATGTGTTGCTCACCTACTACGGAGTGGGCATCCTCCGGTATAACAAGGATGTTGCCATAGGAAAATTTGCCAACGACGACAAGGCTTATTTCTATCTCACCCGATTCAACTACAAGGTAGGCGACCGGACCGACGACTACTGCTATTACGTCTACGGGCCCGACGGCAACAAAGTGCGTACAATTTTCGAAAATGCCGACAGCGACATCACGCTCTCCGAGGTAGAGGGCCGCAACCCGCACCATCTATTCATCGGCCTTGACAACAACGGCAACTACACCTATTATTTTGTCGACCTCATCGAAGGCTTGAGCAACAAGACCGTACAAATCCCGGCCCTGCTCTATCTCGACGATGACTCCGACGAAGGCGACCTCCTGCTTGCCAACGCCGACATTGTGCCTCTTGGCAACGGCACATGGAAATACGCCTTCGAGATGAAAGTGCCCACTGTCGACGATTACGACAACGACGTGATGCGCGTGGCATGGTTCAACGCCGACGGATCGTTCGACCGCATGGACTATATAAACATGGGATCCAACGTCTACTACGCGCAATGCTACATCAACGGCATGGCTCTCAACCCCAAACTCGTAAAATCCGACGACGAGCACGAATATATGCTGCTTGTGAAACGCGGCATCGAAGGCGCGTCTTCTTCTGCGTCGCAGGAAGAGCTCGTAGTGGCTCAGCCTCAGTCCGACGCAAATCCTCAGGGACTCACGCTCCTACACCTCACTCCTTCGGAAAAAGGCTCTCTTAACAACATCGGCATCTATCCCGGCCTCAACGGCGGCAACTCGCTTTGCGTCACTTATGTCAACAGCAGCAATCAAGTCACTGCCGACTTCTACGCCCTGCCTTTCGACCTTAGCGCCATCGACGATATTAAATCCGACAACGCCGCTTCCGTGATTTCGTTCGACGGCTCTGTCCTCCGCGCCGAAGGACTTATCACCGTTTACTCCGTCCAAGGCTCGGTTGTGGCCCGCGGCAACGACGCTGTCTCTGTCGCAGGTTTCGTTCCCGGCGCCTACATCGCCGTAGCACAAGGCAAACCCTTCAAATTCGTGAAGTAAAATATAATATCCATTGATAAGTAGATGTTAAAAATTAACAGACAATATATTCGAGATGATTTTTGAGGCGATTTCTTCCGAGGAGGAAGGAGCGTAGCGAGCTACGTGACTGACGATGAGGAAGAAAGCGGCCAAAAAGCATCCGAAGATATGGCTGTTGAAATGAAACAACATCTGCTTGTAAATATAAATTAATTTTTAACATCTACTTAATGTCACATATTATATATAAAACCTCTCTGGCTCTTGCAGCCATATTGACGGTAGCAAACGCTCAGGCCGCTCATGTCACACCCGAGCAAGCCCTTGCCCGCGCGTCGAAGGATATGCCGGCCAAGGCTCCGGCAAAATTGCGCATGGCTACTCCGCAGCTGGCCCACACCGCGCTTTCGCCCGACGGCAGCCCTGCCGTGTATGTATTTAACGCTGCCGGCCGAGCAGGATATATGCTTCTGCCGGCCGACGACACCGCGCGCCCCGTGCTCGGATATTGCGACGAGGGCAGTTTCGACGCCGACGCCATGCCCCCGGCCATGAAATGGTGGCTCGATGAATACTCCGCACAAATCGAATACACATCTTCCCGACTCCAAAACTACCCGTCTTCCCAACATCCCAACTACACCCCCGCCCGCGAGGCAATCGAGCCTATGGTAACCGCCATGTGGGACCAGATAGAGCCTTACAACAACATGGCTCCCCTCTACGGCTCCGAACGCACCTACACCGGATGCGTGGCCACAACCATGGCTATGGTCATGGACTACTGGAACTATCCCGAGAAAGGACAGGGAAAAGTGTCATACACTGCATCGACCATCGGCAAACGCATCGAACTCGATTTCTCAAAGCGGAAATTCGACTGGGACAATATGCTGCGCTCCTACGACATCGACGGCGAATACTCCGCCGAGCAGACCGATGCCGTGGCATACCTGATGAAGGCGTGCGGATACGCCGTGAAAATGGATTATTCCACTTCGGCATCCGCCACTCTGGCCATGAACATCGGACAGGCCATGGCTAAATACTTCAACTACGACCCTAATTACCGATACGAGCTGCGCCTCCACCACTCCTCCTCCGAATGGGAGCAAATCATCTACGACAACCTCAAAAACGTAGGCCCCGTGCTCTATGGCGGAGGCTCATATCTCGGAGGCGGCCACTCTTTCGTTTGCGACGGCTACGACGGCAACGGGTTCTTCCATTTCAACTGGGGATGGAGCGGCATTTCCAACGGATATTTCTCTCTCGATGCCCTGCAACCCGACGCCCTCGGTTCGGGCGGAGGCGCCGGCGGCGGCTACTCTTTCACACAAGATGCCGTGCTGGGCATACAGCCTCCGACAGGAGCTCCTGCCGAGCCGCGCGTTGAAACTTTCGTGCAGATGGGCTCGCTATCCGGCTCTGTATCCGACGACAATATCCTCACGTTCTCGCTCATCGACCAGCTCGACGGCTCGTGGGTGAACTACAATCCCCGAACAATCGAAACTCGCTTCGGAGCCATCTTCGAACCGCAGGGCGACACCCCCGGCGAAAAGCAGGTTATCGACCCGGTAGGACGCACATTCACCATGAAAGCGGGCTACGGCACCGGCCCCGCAAATATCGCTCACAGTGTCAACCTCAACGAGGCCGGGCTTTCCGACGGCACCTACAAGGTGACCTATGCCTTCCGCGAAGAAACCAACGGCACCGCAAGCGAATGGACGGAGGTGAAACCGGCCTATGGTTACAGCAACTATATCGTGCTCCACAAAGCCGGCTCGACATATACCGTCGACAACAAGCCTGTTGAACGCCTGCGCATCGTCGACGGCAAACTCCGCGACGCAAACATTTATTTCGGAGGACATGTCCGCCCGTCGATTACCGTTGAAAACACTTCCGACATAGAACTGTCGCACGGTTTCGCCCCTGTGCTCATGTACAACAATCCCGACGATGGCGAGCTCTATATGTATTTCCTTGGCGAAAGCGAATACATCACCGTGCCGCCCCACTCCACCGTGAGCCGCGACTGGACTTCGACGCTTTACCTCACGCAAAATATCTACGGCATCAACGTCGACACCGACTTCCTGCTCACATTCTTCGACGAAACCACTTACCAATTCTACACGTCGGAATTCACCACTCCCGTGGTGATGCACCCCAACGCAGGCCAACCGCGTATCACGCTTTCCGACCTCACAATCGAAGGAGCATCTACAACCGTTGAGGAAGTAGGCGGCACCGAGCGCACGGTTTATGTCGTCGACAACAAACTCGACATCCCCGTGAAGGCATCGTGCAAGCTTATCGGCACCATTCCGTTTGTTTACAGCATGCAAGCCTGCGTATTCGTGCCCGACTGGACCTCGGAAGAAGGCACATACGAGATTCTCGGCTCTGCCGGATATCCGTTCTTCCTTTCGCGCAACGGCACGAGCCATTCGTTCAGCACCACCGTAGCGTCGCCATTTATCGAGCACGGACAGCACTATATGCTCACCCTGGCCTATATATTCGGCTCGAACTATGTGCCCGTCAACATCAACAACCATCTGGTGTTCCGCCTCGCCGATGAATCTTCTTCCGTCGAATCAGTCACAGCCGACCCCGATGCCACCGGACTTATCTACAACCTGCAAGGCATATGCCTCGGCTCCGATTTCGACGCCCTCCCCTGTGGCCTCTACATCCGCGACGGCCATAAAATATTCAAGCGATAGACACATATTCATACATCCGATTTTATCCGGTTTTTTCAAAACACATTAACCAAACCAAATAATTTCTCTATGAAAAAAATTTATTCATTTTGCATGATTGCAGCGATAGCGATACTTGCGTCGTTCACTGCAAAGGCCGACGTAAGCGCGACCGTGACCTGGGACATCCCCGGCTCGGTGATTCTCTATGTCGGAAGCACCGCGGAATCCGCCAAGGTAGTTCCCCCTGCCGACGCCACTTCCTACGAAGCCAAAATCGCTCAAACTTACGGCACTGTCTATGTCCGTGCGGCCGAAGGCTATATACTGGAAAACGCCGTATGCCAGGACGACAACAAAGAAATTACAGTATCTTCATGGGGCACTCCTCAGATTGGAATCAACATGGCCGCCTCACAGCATGGCAGCCACACTGTGAAAGTGAACTGCACCAAACTTGAATACGATGGCAAAATCAACATCAATTTCGTAAGCGCAGGTAAAGTTACGGTCTCTTTCCCCGGCACATTCCGCACATTCGACCTTCAAGGTGGTGAACAATCATTCGAAATCAGTTCTAAATACGACAAAACCATACAATTTTCTGTTCCCGACTATAAAGGCGCAGATGGTATGTATTTCAAGAAAAATAATGTCGAAATTGCATACTCCGAATTCTACGGCTCTTTCAGACAAGACCCCATTGAAATTGCAAATGGCGACAACTTTGAAGTAAAATACAACAACGAAGCTCCTGTTCTTCCTGTCGAGAAGGATTACAAGAATATCAACATCACATACGCCAACGACGAAGCCAAGGCTGCCGTGAACATGATTCGCAACCTCACCCAAAACAAGAGTATAAACGAACGCGACGCCTTCAAGGTTGAAAAAGGAGAACGTATCCGCATCGTCTTCAATACCCAGGACTACGACGTGACTGTCAACGGACAAGCCGTTGAATCCGCCACTGCAACATACGGCAACTGGGAATCGGCCGAAATAAACGACGACACCAACATCAACATCTCCGCCGCCGTCCGCCAATACGAACCCGTGTACATCTCTTTCTGGGTGACGAATCCCGATTACATCACAATCCACGACGGAGAAATGAACGGTGAGATAATCGACCTTTCGGAATACACTTCAAGCGGCACCAAAGAAGTAACATACACAAACAAAGTCGACGATTATTTCAGCGAAACCATCACGCAGTCTTTCCAAAAATACACAATAAAAGCCGGTGGCAAATTCAAAAAAGTATTCTTCGGCTCGAAAGACAGCGACCATTATATCAAATTCGCAGGTTATAAGGAAGACGGCGACTGGCTCACAGCCGGCATCATCACCCCCGAATCTTTGGAAACCATCATCGACGCCCGCAAGAAAAACGAAAGCAAGAAACTGGTTTTAAAAGTCGACGCCGGCGGCACGCACACAGCCGACGATGTAGTGGTTAAAGACCAAGCCGGCAACCGCTATCCCGTTGCAGCAGGCTACAATGAATTCACCGTCGACCCCGACTATGTGAACCCGATGCAGGTCAACGCCTACAATCTCGCCACAAATGGAGAATCATTCTCCGTTTACCTCAACTCCGTACTTGCCACCCAAGACAGCGAGTCTAACGCATACAAGGGCCTGAAACTCACCGGCTACGGCGACATTGTACACGTATTCGTAGGCAAGAACGCTCCCGCCAAGTATTCTGTAAATGTATATCCCGGCTCCGGCGCGTCTGCCGAAATCACCGTCGACAGAATCACCCGCACAGCCAAAAATGCCGAACTCAACTACTCCATCTACCGAGGAACCGAAGTAACGGTGAAACCGGCCAATATCGCCACTCCCATCTATGTAGGGGGCGAGAAAGTTGCGCTTGGCGCCGACGGAACATACACCTTCTCCGTAAAAGCCAATACCGACATCTACGTAGGCAACCCCAAGGCCGCCGACATGACCGTAACTCCCGGCGAGGACGACACTGTCGAGACATTCGAATCTTTCCTGATTGAGTTCCCCAACGCTACATCCGTTGAGCAGCAAATGGAAGACGTGAACGAAATGATATTCCAAATGGGTCAATCCTGGGCCAACTGGGGCTTCTCCGTAGAAAAACAGGGCAACAACGCATTCCTGGTTACGCCCAATATGCAATACCAAAGCAACGGCACCTACCGCTTCTATATCCCCGAAGGATTCTTCAAGGTCAACGGCATGTTCGACAGCGCCGAAAAGGACTTCTCTTTCACCATTTACAAGGAAGCATCCACTGCCGACATCGAACTTATGTACAATCCCACCACCGAGTCTATAATTAACGAAGGCTACGGCCTAAACGTGGCTGTCGCAGTCGACGAATCACTCGTATTCGATTTCAACACCGAAGATATCAACGATTTCAAGGTAAAACTCGGCGACCGCGAACTCGAATACTACTCCGAGTGGGAATACGAACTGCAATATTGCTACTTCATGATCACAGTCAAGCCCGATGTCTGCCAAGACTTCGAAGGCGAACTCTCAATTTGGGTTAAAGCCGGCGCGCTCACTGTATCCGGCGCCGAATGTCCCGAAATAGCCCATTCTTGGAATGTCATGATGCCCAAGGATTATGAAATCGCAGTCGACGATCCCGATATGGAATCGACACCCGGCAGCATTATTTTCACCATCTCCTTCCCCGAGGCCAAGACAGCAGAAATATTCAATGAATACGGCGCGACACTCGTCGACTCCGACTATTTCTCCGCTCCGGCAGCATCGCGCGCATCATCGGGCGTGTACACCCAAAACGGCAAGATAGAAGAAGTAGCAGGCGCATCCGTGCCCTCATTCAAAATCACATTCCCCTCGGCACCCTCCAACGACGGACACAAATATCTCCTTAAACTCCGCGAAGGCACATTCACCCTCGATGGCATCCAGCCGAGCGCCGAAAAAACCTTCACATACACCTACAAGGCTAACGGCGGACTTGTTTCCGGTATCCTCGACGCCATCTTCGACGGCGACGCCAATGCCAACGTCTTCGACATCAACGGCCGCGAGATACTCCGCAATGCCGATGCCGACGCCCTCAACAGCCTCCGCCCCGGCATCTACATCGTCAACGGCAAAAAAATCTTGAAATAGCCCCGATTTAAATCGACTTAATTCGACTTATTTCGATTTATCTCGAATTAAATCGAATTAAATCGAGATAAATCGAAATCTCCCAATAAAACCCCGCGCTGCGGGGTTTTATTTTTTATTCTAATTTTTTTTAGTAATTTTGCGCCCGAATTATTATCATCATACTTACACTTTTTTTACCATGATCAAATTCTACCTTACCGCCATTGTCATGGCCCTGGCCTCATGCCTTTCGGCTGTGGCCGCCACCTATTCGGGCACACTGCCGGTGATGTTTATCACCACTGAAAACTCCACTCCCATCACATCGAAAGAAACTTATCTCAACGCCACCTACTATCTCGACCCGATGGGCACAGACGCCACGGCTCTCGGCTCGAAGGACGCTCAACTCGACTTGCAAATACGCGGACGAGGCAACTATACCTGGACCGGCTTCGACAAGAAACCCTACCGCATAAAGTTCGCGGCTAAAACAGCCATACTGGGCATGAAAAAAAGCAAGCATTTCGCCCTGCTGGCCCATGCCGACGACAACCGCGGCTTCCTTCGCAACACCATGGGCTTTTATGTGTCGAAAACGCTCGGCATGCCTTGGACTCCGGAACAACGCCCGGTTGAGGTGGTGCTCAACGGCGACTACATCGGCCTGTATTTCCTTACTGAGACAATCCGTGTCGACAAGGACCGCGTAAACGTAGTGGAACAACCCGACCTTGCCACCGGAGCAGAGGAAATAACCGGCGGATGGCTTGTGGAAATCGACAACTACGACACCGACCCTCACGTCACCGTGAAAGAAGGCGGAGACAACGACTACAACATAATCTTCACTTACAAGACACCCGAAGAACTGTCGGCCGAACAGGAGAAATATCTCACCGACCAGATGACCAACCTCAACACCAAGATTTATTCCAACGCATTTGAGGCTTGCCCCTGGCAGTCGTATATCGACCTTGAAACGCTTGCCAAATTCTACCTCACCCAGGAAATCGTAGGCAACTACGAATCATTCCACGGCTCGTGCTATCTCAACAAGCAGCAAGGCGCTACTGAAAAATGGATGTTCGGCCCCGTATGGGATTTCGGCTCGGCTCTATTCCCCATGCCCGACCAGTTTTTCATCAGCACCGACCGCTACTATCACCAGGTTTGGATTGGGCAGATGTGCAAATATCCTCCTTTCATGAATATTGTGAAGAAAACCTGGCAGGATTTCTACGCCAACTCTTATTCGGCAATGCTCGAATATGCCGAGTCGTTTGCCGAATCAATCAAGGACGCGGCAGCAGCCGATGCAAAACGTTGGCCGCAGTATGGCAACCCCAACGAGATGGAACGATGCGCCGACGTGCTGTCGTGGCTGCGCACACGCTGCACATGGATTCGCAAGCAGTGGGGCGGAACCAACCCCGACTCTCCGGCTGCCACGGTATATTATGTCGACTATGACCAACCTAACCCGTGGGCACAGGTCAACGTGTACACCTGGGGCGAGAACGGCACTGAATTCAACGGCAAGTGGCCCGGCTCTGCCATGACCGCCACCACTCTCGACGGTCATCCCGCGTGGGCTTACACATTCGACGACACCGAGAACATGACCGGCAATGTAGGCCTCATATTCAACAACGGACAATCCGGTGCCGGCAACCAGACCGGCAACCTCGTGTACGTGGCCGGTGGCATCTACCATCGCGACGGCACAATGGGCGCCGACGACATCACCGCCTCCGCCGACGAAACTCCTGTCTACTACAACCTGCAAGGCCAGCGCGTGGCTTCTCCCCAACCCGGCACGCTCTATATCGAGCGCACTGCCTCAAAGGCCCGCAAAGTAATCTTTTAAGAACACTAACCGGCAGGAACACAATCCTCCGGATTGTGAGTTTTTTATCTCACAATCCGGAGGATTCTTTGCTTGAAGCAAAGCGCTTCGCGGTTAGTGTTCCTACATACTGGATTTGTGTTACTATACTACCTAATTCAAATCGGAGAGGCGGGCGGTGTTGCCAACGAGGTAGAGGATGTCGCCGGGCTCGAAACGGAGGTTGGGATCGGAGTCGATATAGGTGTCGCCGCGCTGCACAGCCACGGCAAGCATGTCGTAGGCCGAGCGCAGATTGGAGGTAATCGGTGTCTTGCCGATGAGCGGCGAGGTCTCCGACAGCAGAATCGACGTGAATTTGAAATCGGCGGGGTTGATGCTCTCTGTGGCCGGACGCTGAGCCTCGACAATGGGAAGAAGACGCTCGATCTGGTCGTCGGTACCGATAACGCCGATTACATCGCCGGGGAAAACGCGACGGGCGGCATCGGGAATGGGTATAACCTCGGCCCCGCGCTGAATGGATACGATGTTGACACCATAACGGGCGCGCACGTTGGAGTCGGCAAGACGCTCGCCAACGAAGTCGCATCCTGTGCCTACGGTAATGTAAGCAAGGTGGAGGTCGTTTACAACGGAATTATTCTTGCCCGAACGGCGCAAGTCGCGCTCGTTGAGATTGTCGAGGAATTTCGACTCTATGGCCGACATGCGCTCCTTTACGTTGCGCGAGAACAACATGACGATGAGCAGGATGGCGGCGATGCCGGCAGCAAGGCCCACTTTCATGGAGAAGAGCCACGAAAGCACATACACAACAAACATGAGGGCAATCACAAAACGGAATATCGACATGACGATGCGCGGAACGTTTGTGGATGTGGCATCGGCATCATTGCGTTTGCTTATAGGCAGGAGCAGGGCGAAGAGGAAAGGCGACATGGCGGCAAGGGTTACAGCCGCGCAGACGATACGCTGCCACGGAGATGCCAGTATCTCCGACAGCCACGGCATAAGGTACTGCCGGGCCACGATGGTGATGGCAATGAGTATTATCGAATACAGGAGCGTGCGCCAGATATAGCGTTTTAGAGTCACCACCCATTGACGCTCGACAGCATTGGAGCGCGAGGCTTCTTTTTGATAGCGGTCGATGAGGAAGTGGAGACGGCGCGGAAGGTGACGCTCGACAACTTTGTAGACACCCGGAGCCATCTTTATGAAATAAGGGGTGGTGAAGGTGGTGAGAACCGAGACTGCAACCACAATAGGATATATCGACGAATCGAGCACGCCGAGACTCATGCCGAGGGTGGCGATGATGAAGGCAAACTCACCAATCTGCGTGAGCGAGAAGCCCGACTCGATGGCTACAAGCAACGACTGGCCGGTGACGAGCATACCGAATGTGCCGAACACAATCATGCCTACCACCACCACGAGCGACAGGATGAGAATGGGCAACCAATATTGCACAATTATAGCAGGCTGCACCATCATGCCCACCGATATGAAGAACACGGCGCCGAAAAGGTCTTTTACAGGAGTGACCACATGCTCGATGCGCTCGGCATAGCTTGTGCCGGCGAGGATAGAGCCCATGACAAACGCGCCCAAGGCCATCGAGAATCCGCAGTAGACCGAGAACACGGCCATGCCCAGACACAGGCCCATAGACACGACGAGCAAGGTTTCGGAGTTGAGGAAGCGGTTCCACGAGCGAAAGAGCGACGGCAGCACAAAGACACCTACCAAGAACCAAATTACAAGGAAAAACACGAGCTTAGCAACAGAATAAAGCAATTCGCCGCCTTCGACAGAATTGTTGATAGCGATAGACGACAGAAGCACCATCATCACCACGGCAAACATATCCTCGACAACGAGCACGGCAAGGACAAGCGAGGTGAATTTTTTCTGTCGCAGTCCCAGATCGTTGAAAGCCTTGATTATAATGGTGGTCGACGACATGGAGAGCATGCCGCCGAGAAACAGGCAGTTGATCATCGTAAAGCCCATGAGGTGGCCGATGGCAATGCCCGCGCACATCATGCCGGCAACGATAATCAATGCCGTGACGGCCGCCGAGCCGCCGCTGTTGACAAGTTTCTTGAAACTGAATTCAAGCCCGAGCGAGAACAGCAGGATTACGATACCGATTTGGGCCCAGAAATCGATATTTTCTTCGGTAGTGACCGAGGGGAGGTATTCAAAGTGGGGACTTGCGAGGAAACCGGCCACGATGTATCCGAGCACTACGGGCTGCTTGATCCATTTAAAAAGAATAGTGACACCGGCGCCGAGGAGGAGGATAAAGGCAAGGTCGGTGATGAGTCCTTCTACATTCATATGTCAGAAAGTGGTTTGATTAGCGAGTGAGATGCCGCGTGTGGGTGAGATACGGCGTATATCGTTGAAAAGGTCGGTAAGGTCTGTCGTCTCGGGCACAAGCACCACAAGGTTGAGCGTGGATGTGTTCGCTTCATAGTCGACAGATATGAAAAAGTTGGTAAGGCTTACATGCCGCTCTTTGAGGAGGTTGCGGTAGGGAGTGATGTCCTGCACGACAAATGCGGTGTGGATATTGAGGATGCGCGACTCGTAATTGGCGCTCATACGATGCTCGATGCGCTCGAGCACCCACAGGATAAAGAGGATGAGAATTGTTGCCACGGTGGCAATGACATACATGCCTACACCGACTGTGAGGCCAAGGGCGGCAACCATCCAAATTCCGGCGGCGGTGGTGAGTCCGCGCACCGACCCTTTCATCTGGATAATCGCGCCGGCACCGAGAAAACCGATGCCCGACACCACCTGGGCGGCAATACGGCCGGGGTCGCCGTTTTTCAAGCCAAGGTATTCCTGGGGGACATAAATAGACAGAATCATTGCGAGAGTGGCGCCCATTGCAATGAGCGAGAATGTGCGCACTCCGGCAATCTGGCCTTTGCGCTTGCGCTCGTATCCGATTACGGCTCCAAGCACCATGGAAAGCACCAATTTGTAGACGGAAGAGAGGGTGGTTACTTCCACCGAGTTGATTTCGGTTATAAAATTATCGAACAAGGGAGTTGGGAAGTTTGAGGGTTGGAAAGACGATTTAGATCGATTTAATTCGATTTATGTCGATTTATGTCGATTTATGTCGATTTATAAGACTTGTGTTCCTAAAAACCGGTACCCGGCGGGTGACGCCGGGTGCCGGTTTCTATATGTTGCAATGCTATTTAAGGGAGAACGAACGACGGGCAAGGCGATAGTTGTCGGCAAAGAGCTCGACAGTGTAATCGCCGGGGCTGAGGGCTGTGTTCACATCCCAGTATATATGGATGTTGGCAATTTCCTCGCCTGCATATTCCACGGTTTTCTTGGCCGAGCACTCGACGCTGCCCCCTTCGAAGGAGAAGGTGCCGGCCGAGCCGAGAAGCTGGCCCGAGGGTGAGATGAGGCGCATGTAGATTGTCTTCTCGCCTACGGGAGTGGAGTTGTTTTGCGGAATGGTGAAAGTGACCATCAGCTGCTTCGCTTTCGAAACCTTCTTTTCGTTTTTGCCTTTTTTGTTGAGCGCGGTGAGGTTTACGCCGGTCACGTTCAATTTCTCGGCAAGGGTCATGCGTTCTGAAAGCACTTCGTTTTTGCGCGAGGTTTCCTGTACTTGGCTTGAAAGACGGGTGTTTTCTTTCTTGATAGTCTCGTTTTCGGTGCGCAGCTCTTGGTTTTCCTGATTGAGGCGGTTTATTTCCTCTACATAATGGCGCAGAAGGGCACGGAGGGTCGAAATCTCGTCTTTGAGTTTCTTGATTTCGGCAGCCGATTTCTTTTTCTGGTTTTGGAGTTCTTGCTGGAGCTTCTCAACTTTGAGCTTGGCGGCCTCATATTTTTCAGTGAGCTCGCGCTTTACGGAGTCGTCCATAATGGAGACCCGCTGGTTTTCAAGCGATGAGAATTCGCGGTTGAGTTCATCGAAATCGCGGTCCATGAGAGCCTGGTCGAGATTGAGCTCGGCCTGCTCGCGGGCCTCGCGCTCGGCTTCGAGAGCGCGCTCCTTGCCGGCGAGCGACATGGCGAACCACACGCACGCGCCGAGCACTATAACGAGGAGGACAGAGATAACGCCAAGGAGGATGCGTTTGCTCTTATCCTTGATTTTATAGTTGTTGTTATCTTCCATTTTAATATTCTATTAATATTCGTCCCAGCTTTTGATTTCGATGTCGTCGAGCGGCAACTGGATGAAGGCCTGGATAAAGGCCGAGGCAAGACGCGCGTTGGTGAGCAAGGGTATGTTGAGGTCGATTGCCGCGCGGCGAATCTTGTAGCCGTTGGAAAGTTCGGACGATGTCTGGTTCTTGGGAATGTTGAGCACCATGTCGATCTTGCGGTTGTGGAGCAGGTCGAGGGCCTGGGGATGCTGCTCGGGCTGTGAAGGCCAGTAAACGCGGATTGCGGGGATGCCGTTTTCGTTGAGGAACTGGCAAGTACCCGATGTGGCGTAAATGGTGAAGCCATTTTGGTGGAGCATATGGGCGGCATCGAGCATGGATGCTTTCTGACGCGGAGTGCCGGTGGAAAGGAGCACGCTCTTTTTGGGGATGCGCTGGCCCACGGCGAGCATGGCTTTGAGGATGGCTTCGTTGGTATCGACGCCGATGCAACCCACCTCGCCAGTAGATGTCATGTCGACGCGCAGCACGGGGTCGGCGCCTTGCAGACGCTGGAACGAGAATTGCGAGGCTTTGACACCAACGTAGTCGAGGTCGAAAGCGCTCTTGTTGGGTTTCTCGATGCGGATGCCGAGCATTGCGCGTGTGGCAAGGTCGATAAAGTTGATTTTCAACACCTTCGACACGAAGGGGAAACTGCGCGAGGCGCGGAGGTTGCACTCGATAACCTTGATATCGTTGTTCTTGGCAAGGAACTGGATGTTGAAGGGGCCGGTGATGTTGAGGGCGCGGGCAATCTGCTGCGACACCTTCTTGATGCGGCGCATGGTCTCGACATAGAGTTTCTGCGGGGGGAACTGTATGGTGGCGTCGCCGGAGTGCACGCCGGCATATTCGATGTGCTCGGATATGGCGTAGGCCATGATCTGACCGTCTTGTGCCACGGCATCCATTTCGATTTCTTTGGCGTTCTGGATGAAGGAGGACACCACCACGGGGTGCTTTTGCGACACGTTCACGGCCATTTTTAGGAAGCGTTGAAGCTCATCGTCGTTGAAACATACGTTCATGGCCGCGCCGGAAAGGACGTAAGAGGGGCGCACAAGCACGGGGTATCCAACTTCGGCGATGAAGTCCTCGATGTCGGCAAACGATGTGAGCTCGCGCCATGCGGGCTGGTCGATGCCGAGACGGTCGAGCATGGCGGAGAACTTGTGGCGGTCTTCGGCGTTGTCGATAGATGCCGATGATGTGCCGAGGATATTCACGCCCTGGGCGTTGAGCCGTGTGGCGAGGTTGTTGGGAATCTGGCCGCCTACCGAGAGGATTGTGCCGTGGGGCTGCTCGAGGTCCTCGATATCCATCACGCGCTCGAATGTGAGTTCGTCGAAATAGAGGCGGTCGCACATGTCGTAGTCGGTAGACACGGTCTCGGGGTTGTAGTTAATCATAACCGAACGCCAGCCTTGCTCGCGCACGGTCATGAGCGCGTTCACCGAACACCAGTCGAATTCCACCGACGAGCCGATGCGATAGGCGCCGGAGCCGAGGACAATAACGGAGCGGTGGTCGGGATTGGAGTAATCGATGTCGCTCTCGGTGCCGTTGTATGTAAGGTAGAGATAATTTGTGCGTGCGGGGAACTCGCCGGCAAGGGTGTCGATCTGCTTCACCACGGGGAGGATGCCGAGAGTTTTACGCCAGGCGCGGACGGCGAGGTTGGCTTCTTCGCCATCGGTCATGCCGCCCTTGAATACGGAGCGTGCAATCTGGAAGTCGGAGAATCCTTGCTGTTTGGCCTGTCGGAGAAGGTCGGCCGGGAGGGTTTCGAGGGTGTCGTATTTTTCGAGTTCGTCGGCCGTCTGCATAATATTTTGCAAACGGTAGAGGAACCATTTGTCGATTTTGGTAAGGTCGTGGATACGGTCGACGGTATAGCCCTGGGCCATAGCCTTGGCAATGACGAAGATGCGCTTGTCGGTGGGCGCGGTGAGGGCCTTGTCGATATTGTCTATTTTGATATCCTTGTTTTCAACGAAACCGTGCATGCCCTGGCCAATCATGCGAAGACCTTTCTGGATGGCTTCCTCGAAGGTGCGACCGATGGCCATGACCTCGCCGACAGATTTCATCGACGAGCCGATTTCGCGGCTCACGTTCTGGAACTTACCAAGGTCCCAGCGGGGAAGTTTCACCACCACGTAGTCGAGGGCCGGCTCGAAGAACGCGCTGGTGTCTTTTGTCACGGAGTTGCGCAGGTCCATAAGGCCGTAGCCGAGGCCGAGTTTTGCAGCCACGAAAGCAAGGGGATAGCCTGTGGCTTTCGACGCGAGGGCCGACGAACGGCTCAGGCGGGCATTTACCTCGATTACGCGATAGTCCATCGACGCGGGGTCGAAGGCGTACTGCACGTTACATTCGCCCACGATGCCGATATGGCGGATAATCTTGATGGCGAGGGCGCGGAGATAGTGGTAATCTTCGTTGGAAAGTGTCTGCGAGGGAGCCACGACGATACTTTCGCCGGTGTGGATGCCGAGCGGGTCGAAGTTCTCCATGTTGCAGACGGTGATGCAGTTGTCGTAGCGGTCGCGCACCACCTCGTATTCCACTTCCTTCCAGCCTTTGAGCGACTTCTCTACAAGCACCTGGGGCGAGAAAGAGAGCGCTTTTTCGACAAGGGCGGTGAGCTGCGCGTCGTTGTCGCAGAAACCCGAGCCGAGACCGCCGAGCGCATAAGCGGCGCGGACGATTACGGGGTAGCCGAGTTCGTTGGCCACGGAGATGGCCTCGTCGATGGTGTTCACGGCCTGGCTCTTGATGGTCTTGACGCCGATTTCGTCGAGTTTCTTCACAAAGAGCTCGCGGTCTTCGGTTTCCTCGATAGCCTTAACGGGTGTGCCAAGCACCTTTACGTTATATTTAGCAAGGATGCCGGCGCGCTGGAGCTCGACGCCGCAGTTGAGGGCTGTCTGTCCGCCGAAAGCGAGAAGTATACCCTGGGGTTTCTCTTTGGCGATAACCTTTTCTACAAAATAGGGGGTGACGGGGAGGAAGTAAATTTTGTCGGCGAAGCCTTCGGAAGTCTGCACCGTGGCGATGTTGGGGTTGATGAGCACCGTTTCGATGCCCTCCTCTTTCATGGCTTTGAGGGCCTGCGAGCCGGAATAGTCGAATTCGCCGGCTTCACCGATTTTCAACGCACCGCTGCCCAGGAGCAGCACTTTCTTTATATTGTGGGGTTCCATGATGGTTTATCTTGTTTGAAAGTTAGAGAAGGGCTATAAATTCGTCGAAGAGGAATTCTGTGTCCTTGGGCCCGGATGAGGCCTCGGGGTGGAACTGAGCAGAGAAGAACGGTTTCGATTTGTGGCGTATGCCCTCGTTTGTGCCGTCGTTCATGTTCACAAAGAGCGGCTCCCAGTCGGCGGGAAGAGTAGCCTGGTCGACGGCGAAACCGTGGTTTTGCGAAGTGATGAAGCAGGTGTGAGTTCCGACGCGCTGCACGGGCTGGTTGTGGCTGCGGTGGCCGTATTTGAGTTTGTATGTGGTGGCGCCGGCGGCCTTTGCCAGAAGCTGATTGCCCATGCATATACCGCAGATGGGCTTGCCGATGGCCATGGCCTTGCGGATATTTTCGACGGTTTTGTCGGCGAAGTCGGGATTGCCCGGGCCGTTGGAGATGAATACCCCGTCGTAAGGGATAGACGTGAAGTCGTAGTCCCAGGGCACACGCACCACCTTTACGCCGCGACGGGTAAGGCATCGCACGATATTGTGCTTCACGCCGCAGTCGACGAGCACGACAGTCTTGTCGCCTTCGCCATATTCCTCGACTGTGGTGCACGAAGTTTTTGCCACAAGGTTTTCACGGTTGGGGTCGTAGAGTGGAATGTCTTCGGCACGGTCGTCGCCAATTATCACGCGGCCGAGCATCGAGCCTTTTTCGCGCAGATGCTTTGCGAGGGCGCGTGTGTCGATGCCGTAGATGCCGGCCACGTCCTGAGCTTCGAGCCAATCGGCAAGCGAGCGGTCGGCAAGCCAGTGGCTGTGCTCCCACGAGTAGTCCTGGGCCACTATTGCGCGGCAGTGGATGCGGTCGCCTTCATAGTAGGCGCTAAGATTCGATGAGTCGGATTGCTGTTGCGGGGGAACGCCGTAGTTGCCCAGCAGCGGGAAAGTGGTGACGAGAATCTGACCTTCATAAGAAGGGTCTGTAAGACTTTCGGGATACCCCGTCATAGCCGTGTTGAACACTACCTCGCCGGAAGTCGAGCGGCGACTTCCGAACGAATATCCCTGGAAACGTGTGCCGTCCTCCAGTTCGAGGACAGCGCTTAAAGTCTGGCGCATACGCTAAGATGTCGGTTAATTTTTGCAAAGGTACAACATTTTTGCGACATAGCCCCTCAAAATGCCGGGAAAAATTTCCGCCATGCTTTTTCCCGTCATAAAAAAGCGCAAGCGACCCGCCCGTCGGCAGGTCGCTAACATAAAGTACGTTTACCACGTATTAATAAACATCATTCTTCTTTTTCAGGGATAACACTACGGCTTCCATCTCTATTCCAACGAATTGTAACAGACTTTAAATTCATTCCATCTTTATAGAAACTTGCCCCGTTATATCTCATATCCGTAATTTCCGCATAAGGACCCGGTCCGCAAACGCCATCCCATGTATATTTGTAGTCAACATCAATGACATCGACACATCCATTTACATACATTAGAAAAGCATATGATTTTGCCATGTCATTGCCATACGCCAATATATCGCAGCCAAACAATCCCTTCTCAGGATCATATTGAATCCTGTTATGCTTTCTATTATAAGATATGATAGAGGATTCCGTTTTTTCACTGTCGCATGTCTTGTCAACACAATTATCCAAGAATACAGTTGAAGTCACAGGCCATGTCGACGGACTATTCTCATCTATGACATCATTGCCATTATCATCTACGAAATAGAAATCACATGAAAAACTCCTCATGAAATCCTTTCCCGAATCATAGGTTGTGTTCAACTCAACGCGCTTCAACGATTTTTGACTTGGCCCGTTTATCTGCGCAGGAGAAAACGGCTCGTCGTTGGAGCAACCGACGAGCAATGGCAGTATCAGCAATGCAAGAATAAACCTTTTCATACATTATACATTTATAAGTTTTCCGCGATAAGCAGACAACTGAATTTTGTTTTATTTCACGATAACAATAGTAGTGGAATTGGCCCAGTCGCCGCCGTCGACACGGATTTTGAATGTTATATCATATACCGTGCTTTTAAGTTCAAAATCGATTTTGCTCGTGCTGCCGTCAGGCCAATTAATTGCTATCGTTTCATCATAATTCGACCAGCTTTCAATGTCGCCGAACCTTATCGGAGGCATAGAATATTTAGGATTCATATCTACATACAATCCTCTCCATTCCGCCTCATAAGGTATCTGATGCAGACCGGCGGAATTAAATTCGGCGATTTTTGCAGTCTCACCTTTATAGAGATACGTAATTGTTGACAAAAGATTATCTTTATCGAGGCTGCCATGATAATCATCCGAGAAAAGATTATTACCGTCACTATCCTCAACCTTTATGTTAATCGAGACAGGATATAAATCCATATCTATTTCTTCATCCGTATTTTCATTTCCCGGCCGATTGCCTTCTTGCTCCTCACCGGCAGGCTTACCGTCAATCACCGGCTCGTCGTTGGAACAACCTATGGCAAATAGCAAGGTTAGAAAAATTGGTATAAGTTTAAAATGTTTCATTTAATATTATTTTACAAAAGTCACTTTGATGGTGTTTTCCCAGTCGCCGTCGTCGACACGCACCAAAATCGAATCGTAGCCTTTACACGCCTCCGCTGCAAATTCTATTTTATTGTGCGTGCCATCGGGCCAGTTTATCGTGAAAGCCTCATTATGGCTCTCCATACCGTCAAACTCTCCAAAAGAAATGCAAGGATATCCATACGCATAATAATCTACATACAAACCATAGAACGTTGGCATAAAATAACGGCTCTTGGGCGACTTCGCTTCAAGGAGCGATTCCGGCTTATTATCATACAATGGCTTTGTCTCACCGTTGTATGTATATGAAATCATTGACGAAAGATTGTCACAGTCGAGCATACCGTGGTAATCGTCTGAAAACAAATAATTTCCGTCGGAATCCCGCACATCAATAGTTACCTCCGTCGGAATCCAGTCTGTTTGAGACCCCGAGTCAACAGACGGATCATCGGGCGTAGGCTCCGGAGTCGGTGCAGGAGACGGAGCAGGCGTAGGCTCGTCTCCACGTTTCGTTTCATTGTCAGCACAGCCGAAAACAACGAAACTTAAAACAAAGAACAATATTCTATATATTTTCATTAGGCTTGATATTGAGTAAAACTTACATATTTATATTGATAGCCGTCCATTACGAAATAGTTATCACTGTATCTTCCCATCCCAATCATAGGCAGGTAATGGAGAGGCATGTCTTTTTCATAAGATAATATTTTGGTGTGCACAAATATACAATTTCGATTATAAAATCGCAAGGATATTTATGTTAATAATGGTTAAAATGTCCTCGTGATGTATTTACAGAACAAAATATCAAAAGAGAGGGTGTATCAAAAAGCTGTTTATGCCGAGATTGTAGGGACGCACGGCTCGTGCGTCCGCAGATTTACAATTGATTATCAATTAATTACCAATATGGTTTCCCGGACGCACAGGCCGTGCGTCCCTACTGTTTGGTATTTTGATATACCCTCCGTGTTATCTACGTTTGACTTTCCACGGCTGAAGCCGGGGGTTACCTGAAAGACTGTGGCTCCGCCACAAAGCGAGATATATAGCTTACATGATTTTTTTTTGAAATATGATTAATGAACGATTCTCGGCAATTAACGTGAAAAATTTTACACAATCGCGACAATACACGGAATTGCGGTAACGATTGTTTTTGCCGAACACATGTTTTATTTTTTGGACGAGTTTGCATGGGATTTCAAAAAAATGCGTAACTTTGCAATGCGGATATGACTCCGCGAAATTCTTTCTGCAAAAATGAATCCCAACAGCCTTGTATCAATCGCCGACCTTACCAAGGACGAGATTCTCGACCTTCTGAAAACGGCAGAGTATTTCGAACGGCACCCCAACTCGAAAATCCTCGACGGACGGGTTGCGGCAACGCTTTTCTTTGAACCCTCGACCCGCACACGCCTCAGTTTTGAAACAGCGGTGAACCGCCTCGGCGGCCGCGTGATAGGTTTTTCCGACGCCTCGACATCGTCGTCGTCGAAAGGAGAGACGCTCCACGACACGATAAAGATGGTGTCGAATTATGTCGACATCATAATCATGCGCCACTTCCTGGAAGGTGCCGCGCGCTATGCCTCGGAGGTGACCGATGTGCCGGTGGTGAACGCCGGCGACGGAGCCAACCAGCATCCCTCGCAGACGATGCTCGACCTCTATTCGATTTACAAGACGCAGGGCACGCTCTACGACCTGACGATAACGATGGTGGGCGACCTCAAATACGGGCGCACCGTGCACTCGCTGATTATGGCGATGCAGTATTTCCGCCCGAAATTCAATTTCGTGGCCTGCCAAGAACTGGCCATGCCCGACGAGTACAAGCGTTTCTGCGACGAGAAAGGAATACCCTACACCGAGACAACGGATTTCTCGCCCGAGGTGATAAATTCTTCCGATATAATATATATGACGCGTGTGCAACGTGAGCGTTTCACCGACATCATGGAATATGAGCGCGTGAAGGACCTCTACAATCTGCACAATTCGATGCTCGACAACTCGAAGGACAACCTGCGCATTCTCCACCCCCTGCCACGCATCACCGAGATTTCCTACGACGTGGACGCCAACCCCAAGGCTTACTATTTCGACCAGGCCCGCAACGGCCTCTATGCCCGCCAGGCCATAATCTGCCGCGCCCTCGGCATCAAGCCGGAGGGAATGACGAATGACTGATTAGTTTCCGGGCTACCTTATAACTTATAACTCATACTTTATATTTAGAAATATGACCGGCAAAAAAGAACTCGCCGTGGCCGCCCTCCGAAACGGCACTGTCATAGACCATATACCGTCGGACGTGCTGTTCAAGGCCGTTCGAATCCTCGGGATTGAATCTCTGGGCACGGCCGTGACTATCGGCAACAATCTTGAATCGGGCAAACTCGGCAAGAAAGGCATTATAAAAGTGGCCGACGTGGAGTTCGACCAGGCCACGCTCGACCGCATCGCCCTTTTGGCCCCGACAGCCGTGGTGAACACCATCCGCGACTACAATGTGGTGGAAAAGCACCCGGTGACACTCCCCGACACCATCACCGACATAGTGCGCTGCGCCAACCCCAAGTGCATCACCAACAACGAGCCTATGGCGACACGCTTCCACGTGGTGTCGCGCGAGCCGGTGACAATACGCTGCCACTATTGCAATCACACCGTATCGGGCGACAAGGCCCAGCTGCATTAACGGCATGAAAGTAGACTGGAAACCGGGCACGATGGTATATCCCATCCCTGCGGTGCTTGTAAGTTGCGGCTCGACAGAAGAGCGGCGCAACCTCTTCACCGTGGCATGGACCGGCACAATCTGCACCAACCCGGCCATGCTCTACATATCGGTGCGCCCCGAGCGGTATTCCTACGATATAATCCGCGAGGAAATGGAATTCACCGTTTGCCTCACCACCGAGGCCATGGCACGCGCCACCGACTGGTGTGGCGTACGCTCCGGCCGCGACTACGACAAATGGCGCGAAACCGGGCTTACACCCGTGCGCGGACACAAAGCCGCGTGTTTCTATGTGGAGGAGTCGCCGCTGTGTATCGAATGTCGCGTAAAGGAAATAGTGCACCTCGGGAGCCACGATATGTTTGTGGCCGATGTGCTCAACGTGATAGCCGACGACCGATATATCGACCCTGAAACCGGAGCGTTCGACCTCGCTTCATCCGGGCTTATGGCCTACTGCCACGGAGGCTACTTCGCCCTTGGTGAAAAATTAGGCAAATTCGGCTTCTCCGTAAAGAAAAAATAGGCCTTATCCAACAAACCGACAAACATTTATTTTTACAATATGATTCACGACAAAGCAATTTTCGACATCATCGAGCGCGAACACCAGCGCCAGCAAAAAGGCATCGAACTGATCGCTTCCGAAAACTTCGTTTCCGACGACGTGATGGCAGCCATGGGCTCGTGCCTCACCAACAAATACGCCGAAGGCTATCCCGGCCACCGCTACTATGGCGGATGCCAGGTGGTGGACGAAGCCGAACAACTCGCCATCGACCGCATCAAGCAACTCTTTGATGCCGAATATGCCAACGTCCAGCCCCACTCCGGCGCACAAGCCAACATGGCCGTGTTCATGACATGTCTCAAACCGGGAGACAAGTTCCTCGGCCTCAACCTCAGCCACGGCGGACACCTCTCGCACGGAAGCCCCGTGAACTTCTCCGGCCTCGTGTTCCAGGCTTTGGAATATAACGTCAATGCCGAAACCGGCCTTGTCGACTACGACCAGATGGAAGAAGTGGCCCTGCGCGAACGTCCGAAACTCATCATCGGCGGCGCCTCTGCCTACTCCCGCGAATGGGACTATGCCCGCATGCGCAAGATTGCCGACGAAATCGGCGCCATCTTCATGGTAGACATGGCGCACCCCGCAGGACTCATTGCCGCCGGACTGCTCGACAACCCGCTCAAATACGCTCATATCGTGACATCGACCACCCACAAGACCCTCCGCGGCCCGCGCGGCGGCATCATCCTTTTGGGCAAGGATTTCGAAAATCCCTGGGGCAAGACCAATCCCAAAGGCCAGGTGCGCATGATGTCGCAGCTCATCGACTCCGCCGTGTTCCCCGGCGTGCAGGGCGGCCCGCTCGAACACGTTATCGCAGCCAAAGCCGTAGCATTCGGCGAAGCTCTCCAACCCTCGTGGAAGGAATATGCCACCACCGTGCGCGACAACGCAGCGGTAATGGCACAGGCTCTCATCGACAAGGGCTACAAGGTGATTTCCGGCGGCACCGACAACCACTGCATCCTCGTCGACCTCCGCACCAAATTCCCCGACCTCACCGGCAAGGTGGCCGAACGCGTGCTCGTGGAAGCCGACATCACAGCCAACAAGAACATGGTGCCGTTCGATTCCCGTTCGCCGTTCCAGACCTCGGGTATCCGTCTTGGCACAGCCGCCATCACCACACGCGGCGCCAAAGCTCCGCTCATGGGCGAAATCGTGGAGATGATCGACACCGTGCTCTCCCACCCCGAAGACCCGGCAGTAATAGCCGCCGTGCGTGAGAAAGTCAACGCCACCATGGCCGGCTATCCCATGTTCGCTTACTAAAAATTTAAGGACTTTAATGGCCTTAAAGTTAAAGTCCTTAATGACCTTAAACTCAGATTTTTGAAAAAGTATATCATCATTGTCGCTGCCGGACGGGGAAACCGCTTCGGCAGCGACCTTCCAAAACAGTTTTGCATGCTTGGGCAGCGTCCCGTGCTTATGCATGCAGTGATTGCCATGGCTCGCGCGGTGCCCGATGCCGAACTCATCGTGGTGGTCAACGACGCCTACCGCGACCTCTGGCTCAAAATGTGCGAATCGGCCGGTTTCGCCTCGCCCCGTCTTGTATCGGGAGGCGATACACGTTTCCAGTCGGTGAAAAACGCTCTCGACTCTATAAGCGCCGACGCCCCTGCCGACGCCATCGTGCTTGTACACGACGGCGCGCGTCCGGTGGTGAAGCGCGACATGGTGCGCCGTGTCGTCGAGGCCACCGTGACAAATGCCGCCGCTGTGCCTGTGGTGCCCGTAACCGACTCGCTCCGCGAGATTGATGCCGACGGCTCGTCGGTGCCCTTCGACCGCTCGCGCGTAGTAGGCGTGCAGACTCCCCAGGGCTTCCGCCTTGCCGACTTGCGCAACGCCTACTCGCACGGATACACACCGTCGATGACCGACGATGCCTCCGTGTGGCAAATCGCAGGGCTTCCGGCCCCGGCTCTTGTAGAAGGCTCGTCGCTCAACATCAAAATCACCCACCCGCGCGACATCGACATCGCCGATCTTTTCATCAACAGATAAATAACCGAGAAAATGGTAAAACATATCGTAACATTCAAACTCACCGGCACCGATGCCGAACGTGCCGATGTGGCCGCCCGTTTCAAAGCCGCTCTCGAAGCCCTGCCGGAGCAAATCGACGTACTGCAAAGCATTGAAGTTGGAATAAACGAAAATCCCGCCGAGCAATGGGATGTAGTGCTCACGGCAGTCGTGCCCACAATGGCCGACGTGGAAGTCTATGCCAAACATCCCGCCCATGTGGCCGCCGCCGCGCTCCTCGCCGGCCATAAAGCCGACCGCGCCTGCGTCGACTATAATTTCTAATTACGAATTACTAATGACGAATGACCAATAACTAATGACGAATGACTAATGACGAATGACCAACTATTGCCGGCGTGGTAATAATTGGTCATTCGTCATTTGTAATTAGTAATTCTTCTTAGATTGCTTTTTCGCGGAACAGGCGTTCCGACAGGCGTTTGAGAGCCTCCACCTTGTCTTCGCGGCGCACAAGCATAGAGATATTGTAGTTTGAGCCGCCGTAAGAAATCATACGCACGGGTATATCGCGCAGAGCCTCCACAGCCGCCGCCTCAAAGCCGCAATTATGCCATTCGAGGTCGCCCACAACGCAGATTATAACCATGTCGGAGTCGACAGTGACAGTGCCGAAGCGTTTGAGGTCGTCGACAATATTGGCAAGATAGCGGTCGTTGTCGATAGTCACGGTCACACCCACCTCCGACGTGGCTATCATGTCGATTGAAGTGTGATAGGTGTCGAAAATCTCGAAGACCTTATGCAGGAAACCATAGGCCAGCAGCATGCGTCCGCTTTTGATTTTTATGGCCGTGATATTATCCTTTGCCGCCACCGCCTTGATTGTATGCGTAGGGGGAATATTGCAAATAAGAGTGCCGGGAGCGTCGGGCTGCATGGTGTTGAGCAGGCGCACGGGTATGTCGTGCAACTTGGCCGGGAGCACACACGAGGGGTGAAGAATCTTCGCGCCGAAATAAGCAAGCTCGGCAGCCTCCTCGAAATGAAGCACCGACACAGGTTTTGTTCCTTCGACAAAACGCGGGTCATTGTTGTGCATGCCGTCGATGTCGGTCCATATCTGCACCTCGCGGGCCTCTATCACCGCGCCGATTATCGAAGCCGTGTAGTCCGAACCGCCACGGCGGAGGTTATCGACCTCGCCCTTGTCGTTGCGGCAGATATAACCTTCGGTAATGAAAATTTCGGCCGACGGCTCCGATTCTATCATGCGGTTGATACGCATGTCGATATAGTTCATGTCGGGCTCGCCGCCTTCGAGGGTACGCATGTATTCAAGCGCAGGAAGCACAACCGACTTCACTCCGAGCGAACGGAGATACAGGTCCATCAGTGCTGTCGACATAAGCTCGCCCTGGGCGAGAATCTCGCGCTCGTCGGCAGAAGAAAACGAGCGGTTGAAACTATATCTTATCAAGTCGAAATTCTTTGACACTCGTTTCAAGGCCTCGGCGGCCGCCGACGCGTCGTGTGAAAAAAGCTCGTCGATTGTCTGGCGATAACGCAATTCGAGATTGTTGGTCGTCTCCTGAGCTCCGGGCACATTTCCTTTGGTAAGATAATCCGCTATCTCCACCAAGGTGTTTGTAACTCCGGCCATAGCCGACAGCACCACGATATTCCGTCCGCGCTCCATCACAAGCGAGGCCACATTCTTGATGTTTTGGGCAGAGCCGACAGAGGTTCCGCCAAATTTCAACACTTTCATTCTATATTTTTATTTTGGCTGCAAAGTTACTATTTTTAATGAAAAATTTCCGTAAAATTCATTAAAAATCATTACCTTTGCCCGAAATTTGCATATTATGCCCAAATTTTTAAAAATCATATTGTCGATTGTTTTATGCATCTGCGGCCTCCCCGATGCCAAAGCCCTCGATTTCGGCTCCGACTCCTTGGCCTCAAAAGAGGAGAAAATCGAGGAGTTCCGCCGCGAGCTCGAGCAAATTTCCTTCGTGCCAAAAGGACAGTGGATTACGGGAGTGAGCGTAAGCTACTCGCAGTCGGACCAGGACAATTACAAGTTTCTTATTATCGAGAAACTCAACGGCGACACATACTCGTTCAAGGTAAGCCCGATGGTGCTTTACGCCTTCAAGGACAATCTTGCCCTTGGCGGCCGACTCGCCTATCAGCGCCAACGCACGCGCCTCAACAGCGCAAGCATAAAAATCGATTCGGAGACCGACTACGACATCGAGAACCTGTTTTCCATCTCACACACCTACTCCGCCACGGCAGCGTTCCGCAACTATATCAGTTTCGGCACAAGCACACGTTTCGGCATGTTCAACGAGGTGCAGATGCAATTTTCCGGCGGCCAGTCGAAGCTCTGCAACGGAGCGGGCGACGACCTCACCGGCACATACGAACGCTCGTTCGGCATCGACGTGGGCCTGGCTCCCGGCATGATTATGTTTCTCAACAACTATTCTGCCATCGAAGTAAATGTCGGCGTGCTCGGTTTCAGCTACTCTCACACCAAATCGACAACCGACCGCGTATATGTGGCCAACCGCAACATGCGCTCGGCCAACTTCAAGATAAACCTGTTTTCAATCACCTTCGGGGTGGCTTTCTACTTGTAGCATGATGAGAAGTATAATACATATTATATGCGTCTTTGCCGCGCTGCTTGTCCCCGCCCTGGCAGGTGCCCAGATTGTCCGTAAAGATTCCGTGCCCCTGCATTGGGCCGAAAACAACAAAAAAGTGATTGTCGACGGCGACACCGTGTCGATGATTATTCCCGAACGCAACTATGGCCGTTACGACCGTGGCCTGTTCAACTATCTCTATCTCCCCAAAGGCGACTGGGCTTTCGGATTCACAGCATCATACGGCGAACTCAACACCGACGACGTGCAAGTGCTCTCGATGCTGAAAAATGTCGACTTTGCCGGAAAAATGTACTCGCTGAAACCGTCCATCTCATATCTTTTCCGCAACAATCAGTCGATAGGCATGCGCCTCAACTACACACGCGGCACCGCCGACCTAAAAAGCCTCGCCGTCGACATCGACGACGACATGAATTTCTCGCTCCACGACGTGAGCTACTATCAGCAGACCTACGAAGTGGCCGCGTTTTATCGCAACTACGTGGGACTCGGCATGGAAAAACGCTTCGCCGTGTTCAACGAGGTGTCGCTCGACATGGGCGCCGGCTCGTCGCGTTTCAAAAGATACTACGCCGACCAACTTTTCGACACTCGCACCAACATCACCACCGTAAGCCTCAATTTCAGCCCCGGCCTTTGCGTCTTCATACAGGATTATGTAGCCTTCAATGTGTCGTTCGGCGTTTTCGGCCTGAAAGTGCGCAATGAGAAGCAGAACACCAACGGTGTCGACGAAGGCTCGCGCACCACTTCCGGCGCCAACTTCCGCTTCAACATTTTCAATATCAATTTCGGACTCATGGTAGTGATTTAAGAATTATGAACCGAAAGACAGCCCCCTTCCTTCTTCTGCCCTTATTGCTGTGCGCCCTGCTTGCAGGATGCATCAAAAACGATATACCCTACCCCCGCATACAGGCAAATTTCACTTCCATATCGGCCACCGGCCAGAGCCGCGACGCATTGATTGATTCGGCTTCGCGCATTGTCACCCTTTACCTCCCCGAGGAAGCGAATATCTTCGACGTAAAAATCGACAGCTACACCCTCACGCCGAAATCGGAAATAGTGTCGGGCGACATCACCGGCGGCATCGACCTGTCGGCCGACTATCCCGTCACTCTACGCCTTTACCAGGACTATCTCTGGAAAATACGCGGCGTGCAGGATATCGAACGCTATTTCTCTGTCGCCAACCAAGTCGGCTCATCGGTAATCGACGTGCCCGGACGCCGCGTAGTGGCCACCGTCACCGACAAGACCAATATCGCTTCGCTTGAAGTAACGGCTTGCAAACTCGGTCCGGCAGGAGCGTCATACACCCCCGACATAGCAGGCCAACGCGTCGACTTCCGCAAGCCTGTGGTGATAAACATCGAATTCCACGGCCACATCGAACGCTGGACCATATATATAGAAAAGACAACATCCTCCGTCACCACCGCCCGCGTCGACGCATGGACATGCGTGGCATGGGTTTACGGCGAGGCAGAAGCCGGAAAAGCAAACACCGTGCAATACCGCCTCGACGGCGACGACGAGTGGATCGACGTGCCCGACTCTTGGGTAAGCCATTCAGGCGGTTCGTTCTGCGGCCGTCTTACAGGCCTTTCCCCTCTCACCACCTATGAGGCGCGTGCCGTATCCGACAACGAATATGGCGAAATCATAAAATTCACCACCGGCGCCGCTTTGCAACTGCCCAACAGCAACTTCGATTCCTGGTGGCTCGACGGGAAGGTGTGGAACCCCTGGCCCGAAAACGGAGAGCAATATTGGGACACCGGCAACAAAGGAGCCACAACCCTTGGCCCGTCGAACACCCAGCCCACCGACGACACTCCCACCGGCACCGGCCTCGCCGCCCGCCTCGAAACCAAGTTTGTGGGCATCGGCATGCTCGGCAAACTTGCCGCCGGCAACCTTTTCGCCGGAAAATATGTCCGCACCGACGGCACAAACGGCATCCTCGATTTCGGACACCCGTTCACCGACCGACCGACCGGCCTGTCGGGCTACATGAAATATACCACGGCACCCATTTCCTCCGTAACAACAGGATTCGAAAACCTCAAAGGACGGCCCGATACTTGCATAATATGGTGCGCCCTTATCGATGCCGACAGCCCCTTCCAAATCCGCACAAATCCCAAGGACCGCAATCTGTTCGATCCCGAAGCCGACAATGTAATAGCCTACGGCAAATACGAAACAGGCGCCGACGTGCCGGCATACGTGCCATTCCACTTCGACCTCGTGTACAAAGACACGCAACGTGCGCCAAAATATATCCTCGTGACATGCTCCGCCTCAAAATACGGCGACTACTTCACCGGCGGCAATGGAGCAATTCTCTTCATCGACGATTTCAAACTCACCTATGACTATTAAAAAATTTTCGATTTCACGCCTTATTCTCACATTTGCATTTCTTTGCAACGCGGCTTGCGTCTCTGCCATTGAGCCGTCGAGCCTCATCCCCGAAATACACGGCACATTCCGCGGACGGTTCGAATACGAGCCCGACTCGGAAATGCAACGCTTCCAGGTGCGCAATGCCCGCGTAAGCGTAAGCGGACAAATAGCAGACCCTATAAGCTATTTCTTCCAGGCCGACTTTTGCGACAAGGGCAAATTTAAAATGCTCGACGCCTACGGCCGGCTTGCGCCCGACTCCCGGTGGAAGATAATGGTGGGCCAGATGCGCATCCCGTTCAGCATCGACGCTTCCCGCCAGCCCCACGCCTACATTTTCGCCAACCGCTCGTTTATTGGCAAATACACTTCCAATTTCCGCGGCGTCGGCGCGAAATTCTCATACTCGCCCGAGAAAACTCCTCTATATATCGAGGCCGGCTTGTTCAACACCGCCACAATGGCCAACCACGACACATGGCAGACTTCGGTTTCGGCCGGAGCGAAAGCACGTTACACTTTCGGAGGGTGCCTCGCCGCCGAGGTCGGATTCGAGTCGCTCGTGCCCGACTCTATCCGTTGGAACGCGTTCGACGTATCCCTGTCATATCAAACCGACAGATGGCTCATCGAAGGCGAATACGTCAACAAGCATTATTCCAATTCCACCCACGCCACATGCCATGCCTATAATTTCATGGGCCAATACTCAATGCCCGTGAAAGCCGGAATATTCAACCGCCTCGCCTTCCAGACCCGCTTCGACGGCATGACCGACCATTCCGACGGCTACCGCGACGAGAACCGGCGGCTCGTCACCACCCAGCCGCGTCGCAATCGCCTTACAATCGGCTCAACCCTGGCTTATCTCCAAGCAAAAGTGCGCTGCGAGATTCGCCTCAACTACGAACAATACTTCTACCCGTCCCACGTCGATGTAGCCGAAGGAAACAACTCGAAGCTCGTCGCCGAACTTGTGATACGTTTCTGATGACCGCTCCCGAACCACATACCGCCTCGCTGCCCTGCGGCAAAGTATTCTACACCAAATCCGGCTCCGGCCCCGACATGATTCTGCTTCATGGCTGGGGATGCAACAACACCACACTTGAATCGGTGCGCCGCACCGCCGCCCTTACCCACACCGTCTACAACCTCGACTTCCCCGGCTTCGGCTCATCTCCCGAGCCGGAAGGAATATGGTCGGTATTCGACTACGCCGACATGCTCGGGCAATTCATCGCAGCCACAGGCATCAAACGCCCCGTCCTGCTTGGCCACTCATTTGGCGGACGAGTGAGCATAATCTACGCCTCGGCGCATCACGATGTAGACAAAGTCGTGCTTGTCGACTCTGCCGGCGTGCGCAATCCCCTGCCCCTGCGCAAGCGTCTGAAAGTTGCGGCTTTCAAGGCGGCAAAAAAAATAGCGCCCGTTATCTTGGGCAAAACAAAGGGAGCCGAATTCATCGACCGTTGGCGCGGCTCGGCCGGCTCCGCCGACTATCGTGCCGCCTCGCCCAAGATGCGCGCCATCATGTCGAAAGTCATAGCGCAAGACCTGCGCCATCTCATGCCGGAAATCAAAGCCCCCACATTATTGATATGGGGCGAACACGACGACGCCACACCATTGGCCGACGCGCACAAAATGGAAGCGCTCATACCCGGCTCCGGCCTCGTAGTGCTCCCCGGCGACCACTATTCTTTCCTCCGCTCCCCTGCCCAATTTGCAGCCGTGCTCTCATCTTTCCTCGCCTCCTGACACACATATCGGCTGCTCAAAACCCCGTTTTTAAGCCTCGATTACATTTTTTAACAGATTTGAAGACTCAAAAATTACCCTTTTATCCCAAAATCTTCGTCATTTCGACCAAAACAGCCAATTTAATTCAATAAAAATTTCCATAATTCAACTATTATTCATACCTTTGCAGAGCAAAATTTGATTACTAATTCAATAAACCTAATCACTATGTCTGAAATTGCAGATCGCGTAAAAGCTATCATCGTCGACACTCTCAGCGTGGACGAAGCCTCCGTTAAACCCGAAGCAACCTTCGCTGACCTCGGCGCCGACTCTCTCGACACCGTTGACATCATCATGAAATTCGAAAAAGAATTCGATATCAAAATCGCTGACGACGAAGCTGAAAAAATCGGCACAGTAGGCGACGCTATCGCCTTCGTTGAAGCTGCTAAAAAATAATTTCCACGCGGAAAAATCATTCTGAAATCCATATTCATTGATTCATAATTCATAATTTGCACCCGCATTATTATGAATTATGAATTATGAATTGTGGTATTTTAGATTCTTATCTTTTAACATCCCCTCTTTCACGTATATTATATGGAATTAAAAAGAGTAGTGGTAACCGGTCTCGGTGTAATATCCCCCCTTGGCAATGACGCCGCTTCAACCTGGGAAGCCGCAAAACAAGGCAAGAGCGGTGCCGGCCCCATAACCCACTTCGATGCCTCGCTCTTCAAGACCCAATTCGCCTGCGAAGTAAAAAATTTCAAGGCGTCTGACCACTTCGACCGCCGCAAGGAACGCCAGCTCGACCTCTATGCACAGTATGCGCTCGTGGCCGCCCGTCAGGCCGTTGCCGACGCAGCTCTCGACAGCGAAAGCATCAACAAAGACCGCGTTGGCGTAATTGTCGCTGCCGGCATTGGCGGTCTCCACACTTTCGAGGAAGAGGCCGGAGAATATGCCGTAAACGCTGAAAAAGGCCCGCGTTACAGCCCATTCTTCATTCCCAAGATGATTGCCGACATCGCTTCCGGACACATCTCGATGGAATACGGCTTCCACGGCCCCAACTACGGCGTGGTTTCGGCTTGCGCTTCTTCCAACAACGCTATTATCGACGCGTTCAACCTTATACGCCTTGGCAAAGCCGACGCTATCGTCACCGGCGGCGCCGAAGCTGCAATATATCCCGCAGGCGTGGGCGGCTTCAACTCGATGCACGCTCTCTCTACACGCAACGATTCACCCGAAACTGCTTCCCGCCCCTTCTCCAAGTCGCGCGACGGTTTCGTGATGGGCGAAGGCTCGGCAGTACTCATCCTTGAGGAACTCGAACACGCAAAAGCCCGCGGAGCTAAAATCTACGCCGAAGTAGCCGGCGGCGGCATGTCGGCAGATGCCCACCACATCTCCGCAACCCACCCCGAAGGTCTCGGCGCAATCCTCTCAATGAAGAATGCACTCGAAGATGCAGGCATGACCACTGCCGACATCGACTACGTAAACGTCCATGGCACATCGACACCCGTAGGCGACATCTCCGAAGTGAAAGCCATCATGAAACTCTTCGGTGAAGATGCTTACCGCATCAACATCTCATCGACAAAATCGATGACAGGCCACCTTCTCGGCGCCACCGGAGCCATCGAAGCATTCTTCTCCGTCAAAGCAATCCAAGACGGCATCGTGCCTCCCACCATCAACCACGAAGAAGGCGACGAAGACGAGGAAATCGACTACAAGCTCAACTTCACATTCAACAAAGCACAGGAACGCCCCGTGCGCGCGGCCCTCTCGAACGCCTTTGGCTTCGGCGGACACAACGCCACCGTTATCCTCAAACAGTACAAGGACTAAACCGTTCCCGCTAAAAGACTGAAAAAGGCTTCCGCCGCTATCCGGCAGAAGCCTTTTTCGTATTTCTCTTAAATTTAGTTAAATACTAAATTTTGCAAAAAATTTGTCGGGATAAAATAAATTGACTATCTTTGCGTTCACCAACAAATTCAACCATCATTTTTACACATATTTTTCACTTCATTCACCCCTAATTCACTTATTGCCTATTGCACAGCTCTACTCTAATCGTAAACCAAGAATAGAATGCAACAATTATCCAAGCTCACCGACGACCAATTGGTAGCTTCCTATGCCAAAGGCGACAACGCGGCTTTCGATATGCTGCTGTCTCGTCACCAGGAAAAAGTGCACAACTACATTTTTCATATGGTGAAGGATGAAGACCTTGCCGAAGACATATTCCAAGAGACATTTGTAAAAGCCATAACCACCATTCGACAAAACCGTTACAGTGGCGACGGCAAATTCGCCGCATGGATCACACGTATTGCCCACAACCTCATTATCGACCATTTCCGTCAGGCACAAGGCATTTCAACGGTTTCTACCGACAACGTCGAAGCCAATGTGCTCAACCGGCGAGACCTGTCGGAAGGCTCTATTGAAGACGACATGATCGAATCTCAAATCTTATCCGACGTAAAAAATCTTGTCGTAGGCCTTCCGGCCGACCAAAAAGCCGTGGTTGAAATGCGCTTCTACGAAAATATGTCGTTTAAGGAAATTGCTCAACGCACCGGCGTGAGCATAAACACCGCACTTGGCCGCATGCGCTACGCAATTCTCAATATGCGCCGCCGCGCAAAGGAAGCCAACATAGCACTGTCGATATAACAATAACCGGAGCACGACGCCAAACACGTCACGCATCCGGTTTAATCCATTTCTTTTCATTTTGGATTCCATAGGTAAATTCATAACGCAAGTAGCCGATTTCCTGGGCGGATACCCCCTCTTCTTCCTTCTAATCGGAGGAGGCCTCTACATGTTCCTGCGCTCGGGAATGGTGTCGCTACGCCGTCTCCCTCACGCCGTAAAGGCTCTTAGAGAAAAATCAGACGCCGCCAACGGCCAGATTTCTTCCGTGCAGGCCCTCGCCTCTGTCGTAGCCGCCACCGTTGGCCTCGGCAATATCGCCGGCGTGGCCATCGCCCTTGTCATGGGCGGCCCCGGCGCTATTTTCTGGATGTGGGTAAGCGCCATCGTGGGCATGTCCACAAAATTTCATGAGGGCGTGCTCGCCATCATGTACAAAGGCCGTGGCTCCGACGGCAAGCCCCAAGGCGGCCCTATGTATATAATTGAAAACGGGCTCGGACGCCGCTGGCGCCCGCTCGCCGTATTCTTCGCCGTTGCCGGCATGTTCGGCACACTTTGCATAATGAACGCCAACCAGCTCACCGAGGCCTTCATGTCAGTGTTCACCACCCCCGAAGGCGTGGCGTCGTCAACTGCCCTCTCCGCAATCGGTTCGGCCATAAGCCTCGACAATCAGCACGTGTTCCGCCTGCTTTTCGGCATCACGATAGCGCTTGTGGTGTCGATGGTGGTGCTCCGCGGCATCACACGCATAGCCCGCGTGGCATCCATACTTGTGCCCTTTATGGTGGGCATCTACTTTGTGATGGTGCTGTATATAATCGTCACAAACATCACCGAGGTGCCGGCTGTGATTCAGCGCATATTCTCGGAGGCCTTCAACCTGCGCGCAGGCTTCGGAGCCTTTGCCGGAATAGCCATTATCGGCGCCCGCCGTGCCGCGTTGGTCAACGACGCCGGCATCGGCACGGCCTCAATTATGCACGGAGCCTCGCGCAACGACAGCCCTGTGCGCGAAGGCCTCATAGCCATGCTTGGCCCGAGCATCGACTCCGGACTGGTGTGCACCCTCACCGCCATTGCCCTGTTGCTGTGCGGCAACATCGACGTCGATGGCGTAAAAGGCCTGCAAGTAGCCATGGAAGCCTTTGCCAAAGGCATACCCGGAGGTGAATACATGCTCATGGCCGTGGTGATATGCTTCGCCCTGTCGTCGATGTTCTCCTACTCATTCTACGGCACCCGTTGCGCCGCCTACCTTTTTGGCGAACACCGCGCCAAATACTACACCTGGGCATTCATTGCCACTCTTGTCATTTTTGCCATTATCCCCCTCGAAGCCGCCGTCGGGCTTTGCGACCTGTTCTACGCCCTTATGGCCATACCCACCATGATAGCGTTAATCGCCCTTTCCGGCAAGGTTCGCGCCGCCGTACGCGAGCATTTCAACAAAAAATAAAACTTAAAATCACAAAACACCGGTCATGTTGAACTTCATAGCAAACCACATTGTATGGGACGCCGACCCGATGCTGTTCGAGTTCACGATTCCTAACGTAAATCTTTACGTCTTTTATTTCATTCTTGCATTTGTGCTTTTCTGCCTGCCGTATTGCCTGGACGTGTTCTTCGGCGACGAAGATGAGATGAACCCGCAGCCGGGAGAGAAAAAAATAACGCCGCTGTTATGGAAAGTAATGGCCTCCGCAGTAGGCATCAGCATCATCGCCATGCTCCTTATCGGACGCTTCGGCCAACCGGGATGGTCGCTCGTGTCGCGCTATCTGATTTATTTCATCGTGATTTACATAGTGGCCGGCTTCTTCTTCTCCGAAGATAACAAGAAAAAGCACGACACCGCTTTCGACCTGAAACAACTCCGGAATATTATCCTCCCCCCGGCCGTGGCCGCGCTTGCGTTCGGCGCGCTGCTGAAACTGGCATTCAGCCTTTCAATGACACAGATGTGGGAAATGACCGGTGTTTCATTTGTTGCGGCGTTCCTCTGCACTAAGTTCACGCTCGACACTCCCTCGCAGATTGAAGACACCGCCTCTGCCACTCGACATAAGCCCGACAATGCCAACAAACGCAAGGCCGTCGAGAAAAAAGTTGCCGTAAAATACTGTATCGCGGCAGCGGCGGCGTTGCTCGTGCTTTTGTTCACTGTAAAAATCGGAGCACTGCCATACATCCCGTTCGAAAGCCACACCGACATTCCCGTCTCCGTGCGCTGGTACGGCCTTATGTTCGCCGTAGGATTCCTGATCGGCACCGATATCGTTACGCGCATGTTCCGCCATGAGGGCGCCCCGGAAAAATGGGTAGGTTATCTGCTCCTTTTCGTAATAGTCGCCACCATTGTCGGCGCGCGCCTCGGACATGTATTTTTCTATGAATGGGACTACTACTCGCAGCATACCGACAAGATTATCGCTTTCTGGGAAGGCGGACTCGCGAGTCATGGCGGCACAGTTGCCATAATCATCGCCGTTTACATCTTCTCATACATGATTACACGCCGAAGCCCTATGTGGACGTTCGACCGCCTCGTCGTGCCGATTGCACTTGTCGGAGCCATGATACGTATCGGCAACCTCATGAACTCCGAAATTTTCGGCCATGCCACCGACCTGCCCTGGGGATTTATGTTCCTTCGTTCGTCGGAATGGCAGCAAATGTATGCTTCTGTGGCTTGCCACCCCACGCAAATCTACGAATCGCTCGCCTATCTCGTGCTGTTTGTTGTGCTCATGTGGATGTATTGGAAGAAAAATGCCGAGAATCGTCCCGGCCTTATCTTCGGCGTATTCCTCACATGGCTTTTCACAGCCCGTCTGCTCATCGAATTCCTGAAAAACCCGCAGGTGGCTTTCGAAGAATCAATGATTCTCAACATGGGCCAGATGCTCAGCCTTCCGTTCATCGTCGCCGGCATCTACATGATTATCCAGGCCGTGCGCCGGCCGGCTACACGCGCAATCGAATAATCGATTGCACGAATAACTTTCCCTCTACTTCCGCTCGATAATGCGCGAAGCGAGCAAGTCGGCTGAATAGACAATGGGCACGAGCGCACGGTCGTTGGCGCCGTCGTAGAGACGCATCTCCTCGCCGGAGTTGAAATTCAGCCCCCACGGGCCCATGTGCCAGCGTATGGCAAGCATTTCCTCGTCGGTGAGCTCGAGCGGAGTGTTATACAAAAGCATTATCAGCGACTTCTCGCCGTGGCCTATTGGCAGAGGAGAATCCACAGCCTTGAATCCCATATACGTCTCGTCTTGCCCAAGCTCGTTCTTGCGCCGGCGAGGCGATTTTTCATAACTGTCGGTCTTGCACACATCGTGGAGAAGCGACGCTATTATCACATTCTCTCGTTTCACCTCATAGGCAAGGTCGGGGTTTACGGTCTTCATCGCCTCCCAGATGGCAAGCGCGGCCTTGCACGTGTTCACCGAGTGCTCAACCAGGCCGCCCTCGCATGCGAGATGGTGCACAGCCGAAGCCGGAACCTTGAAAAAACCGGCCTTGCCGAGATATTCTATCACATCCTCGACGCCTTCACGGCCGGTCGAGCGCAAAAGTTCACAAAATTCTTCTTTGTTATCAGCCATAATAATAATTAATTAGTTTTGTAGGAGGGTGTATCAAAAAGCTGTTTATGCCGAGATTGTAGGGACGCACGGCTCGTGCGTCCGCAGATTCACAATTGATTATCAATTAATTACCAATATGGTTTCCGGACGCACGGGCCGTGCGTCCCTACTGTTTGGTATTTTGATACACCCTCCTGATTAGTAAAGTTTCAGCCGCCCGTCGGCCAGTGCCTCCTCGCGCAGCGACGAAAGAATCGAAGCCTCGAATCGGCGGCGGTGCTCAAATCGCAGACGCTCTTCTATAGCCGGTGTGGCCGCGTCGAGAGGCATAGCCGCCCCTGTGGGAAGAAAGTCGGAAATTGAAAGGATATATGTGAAGCCGCCGCTGCTGAAATCTATGTACTTGTTCGCACGGATGAAATCGTCGGGAGAGTCGCCCATCGGCATCGGGATACGCGACTCGATCTGCTCCCAGTCGATCCAGCGGTCGCGGAAATAATCGTAATGCACGGCCGCTTGAAGCGAGGCTTTTTCGAGGCGGTCAATATCGTCGGCTCGTGTCGAGCGGCACAGCCTGCGTATCTCTGCAAGGTTCTTGGCATCGTCGGGCACTTTCAGATATATGCCTTTTACCATGGGACGCGACAAAACGAATTCCTTGGGGTTGGCGTCGAAGTAAGCCTTTATCGTATCGGCCGGAAAATCCGGCGCCGGCATAGCCTCCGCCCTAAGGAGTGTGTATTTGCGCAGCACAAGCTCGCGGCGGTAGCGGTCGACCATCTCGTCGATCTCGCTCATATCCACTTCTTCCGCAGCAATCCGGCTCACCAGCCGTGAGTCAACCCACGAATTGATGTAGGCTGTGGCAAATTTCACGCTGTCGTCGGCCGACAAGCCTCCGGGCATCGCGCCGCGCAATTCCGACAGTGTAAGCCGGCTTTGCCCCACCGAGGCCAACACGTCGGCTGGCACATCAGACGCGTCATCGGCTCCGGAGCAGCCCCACATAAGGGCGGCCACGGAGCCGATGGCTACGAAACAGCGTAGTTTATTCTGTTTCACTATTTTACTTTTTTGAGAATCTTCTTGTTGATTTTCACGGGGTATTTTTCACGCAGAGACTTAATCCAGTTCTGCTCGAGTTGTGTCTGATAATCTGTCACGACAGCACCACGCACATCTGATGCCTCGCGGGGCTGGTCGATAACCTGCGGACGGAACGCGAAGTATGAATCCCAGCGGTTATTCTTGGCCTCGGGGCGCGGGCCTCCGAAACCGAGATAGTCGGTAATGGCGTTCTCGCCCTTGGCGGCAATCACGCGCTCAACCTTCACGTCGCGGCCAAAACGTTTGCGCATGTCTTTCACAAACTGCTCGTGGTCGAGGTCGGCCGGGAGCGTCTCGGTGTATTTCTTTGCCTCGGCCAGGATTGAATCGTTGGAGGCGAAGATGATTGTCGACTTGAAGCGCGGCTCGTCCCAGGCATATTTGTCGCGGTTGGCATTGAAGAAAGCGTCGAGACCCTCTTTGTCCTTGGCGGCGCGGTCCCACACGTTGCGGTTCGAGATTTCGAACAGGAGGATGCCGTCGCGGTATTCATTTACAAGATTGCGGTAGTCGGTATTTGTGCTTTCGAGATCGACACGTGCAAGGTCGGTAAGGCCGGCATAATATGCACGTTCAACAGCCGAACGCAGCACATTCTGGAGCATCACCCCGGCATCGGGGGCCCATACAAGAGGAGATGCGGCGAGCACGTCGGCGAAAGTTGCCGTATGGCCGCCCACTTTATATGCCGCAAGCGTAGAGGCGTTGATGGCGGCGACTGCTGCCGAGTCGGCATATGCAAGAGCGGCGGCGAGATTGTCGACATTGGCCGAGTTGATGCTCGATCCGGTGCGTGCCGCAACCTGATTGAGAGCCGAGCGCTCGGGCAGCGATGCACGGTAGTCGCTCTCAATGGCTTTTTCTATCATGGGGCGCATTTCCGAGAGGGGCTTCACGCCACGCGCGCCGGTTTTCTTGATGATATGGTAGCCAAACGATGTGGCAAACGGCTTTGAAAGTCCGTCGACGGGAAGCGCAAACGACACGGAGTCGAATTCCTGCACCATCATGCCGGGACCAAACCAGCCGAGCGAACCGCCGTTGCGGGCCGAGCCCGGGTCTTCGCTCTCGCGTTTTGCCACGTCGGCGAAATCTGCGCCTGCGGCCACCACTTCATAAATCGAATCGATTTTATGTTTCTGCACGGCAACCTGTGCGGCATCCATGCCTCGTGTAAGTTTGAGGATGTGCGAGGCCTCGACCTCGCCCTTGGCCGGAGCGCGCTTCTCCACACGGATAATGTGCCAGCCAAAACCGCTGTTCACCGGCTCGGATATTTCGCCAACGGCAGTGTTATAAGCGGCTTCTTCGAAGGCGTAGGGGAAACGGCCGGGAGTGACATTGCCCATGAGGCCGCCTCGACGCGCCGAAGGCTTGTCGACCGACAGCTGCTTGGCGGCATCCTCAAAAGTAGTCTTGCCGGAAAGAATATCGGCGCGAATCTGCGCAATCTGCGCCCGCGGGTCCTGTCCGTCGCGGCCAACCGGGGGCAGCATGATGTGGCTTACAGTCACATCCTCGCCCATATGCGAATACGCCTCTGCGATAAGGCGGTCAAGCTCCACGCTGTCGCGCAGATAAGGACGGGCCAGATCATCGCGGAATTGCACGAACTCGTCGCGGAAAGCCTGCGTGGTGTCAAGGCCTGCGGCACGGGCATCGGCCACTTTGAGCTTGTAGTCGACAAACATGTCGACATATTTTTCAAGCGTCTGCGGCTGAATCTGCTGGGCGTTGTTCTTGTGATATAAATATTCAAATTCGCTCAACGGCACGTCTTGGCCTGCCACATTCATCAAAATGGGGTCGGAATTTCCGCTTTTCTTGGCAAAGGCTGCGAACGCCAACGCCACGACGGCTGCCGAAATGAGAGTCTTCTTCATTTTATAAATTATTATAAATTGCGATAAACAAAAAATAAACACAGTTATAACGTAATTACAACTGTGTTTATTGTGCTATAACCGCCTATTTGGCGATATTTTTTATTGGTGGGCGGCGGAGTAGTTGGGAGCCTCGGAGGTGATGGCCACGTCGTGGGGATGGCTCTCGGCTACGCCGGCGTTGGTGATGCGGGTGAACTGTGCCTTGTGGAGGTCGAGGATTGTGGGAGCGCCACAGTAGCCCATGCCTGCGCGAAGGCCGCCGAGCATCTGGTACACCACCTCATAGAGCGAGCCTTTGTAGGGCACGCGGGCGGCGATGCCTTCGGGCACGAGTTTCTTGGCGTCGGTTACGTTGCCCTGGAAGTAACGGTCTTTCGAGCCCTTTTCCATGGCTTCGAGCGAACCCATGCCACGGTAGGCCTTGTATTTACGGCCATTGTAGATGATTGTGTCGCCGGGCGACTCTTCCACGCCGGCCAACATTCCGCCGAGCATCACCGAGTGCGCGCCTGCGGCAAGGGCCTTGACGATGTCGCCGGAATAGCGAATACCGCCGTCGGCAATGAGGGGCACGTCGGTGCCTTCGAGAGCCTTGGCCACATCGTAGACGGCCGAAAGCTGGGGCACACCCACGCCGGCAATCACGCGTGTGGTGCAAATCGAGCCGGGGCCGATGCCGACCTTTACGCCGTCGGCGCCGTTTTCGGCGAGATAGCGGGCGGCGTCGCCGGTGGCGATATTGCCGACCACAACGTCGATTTCAGGGTATTTTTCCTTTACCTGACGGAGCACGCCGACCACGCCGGCCGAGTGTCCGTGGGCTGTGTCGATCACAATGGCATCGACACCTGCGGCAACGAGTGCGTCGACACGCTGCATGGTGTCGGCAGTAACGCCTACGCCGGCGGCCACACGCAGGCGGCCAAGCGAGTCCTTGCAGGCGTTGGGCTTGTCCTTGGCTTTGGTAATATCTTTATAGGTGACAAGGCCGATAAGGCGACCGTCGTTGTCGACAACGGGAAGTTTTTCAATCTTGTGCTGTTGAAGAATCTGTGCGGCTTCCTCGAGATTGGTCGACTGCTTTGTGGTGATGATGTTTTCAGAAGTCATCACTTCGTCGATCTTGCGGCTGAGGTCGCGCTCGAAGCGAAGGTCACGGTTTGTGACAATGCCCACGAGCATCTTGTCGTCATCCACCACCGGGATACCTCCGATGTGGTATTCCTCCATCATGGCGAGGGCATCGGCCACGGTGGATCCGCGGCGGATAGTCACGGGGTCGTAGATCATGCCGTTTTCAGCGCGCTTTACAGCGTGAACGTGCTTGGCCTGCTCTTCAATCGACATGTTCTTGTGTATCACGCCGATACCGCCTTCGCGAGCAATCGCAATGGCGAGCTGCGACTCTGTGACGGTGTCCATGGCAGCCGACACAAGCGGAACGTTAAGCGTAATGTTTCGTGAAAAACGTGTTTTTAATTGTACATCGCGGGGCAACACGGCAGAGAATGCCGGAATGAGGAGGACGTCGTCGAAAGTGAGGCCGTCCATCTTTACTCGGTCGTCGATAAATGACATTGGCTCTTCAGATTAAATTTTGGCAAAGGTACGAATTTATTTTCATTTTCCGCACCTTTGCCTTGAAAAAAATTTCTCAACCGACTTTTACATCGAGAAACGCACGATAGCCGTATTCCACCGAAACAGACCTCACAGCCTGGCCGAAAAGCGAACGGCTGTTGCGTATCGTAACCAGCAGCGAGGCCACATTTGCCGAATACACTGCCACCGACCCGAGCCTGGCGCTGTCGGTGTGCGACGGGAAGAACACATATGTCTCGTCGGGCTGCGGCATCTTTACCTTGCCGTTGGTTTTACGGGCAGACAAAGCCGAATTATAGGCTTCGCCGTTGTAATATACCTTCACCACATTGCAGGCCGTCGATATAGCACCGATGCGCGACATGGCCGCCGGCGATTCAAACACCGCCACCGACCGGCTGCCGACAGGACGGTTCTCGATAGCGCGCCTTATCGCGCGCATGGATTTTTCGATTGGCGTGAGTTGAGGCTGCGGCTTTTTTGTTTTCTTTTTCGCCGGCTCGCCGGCTTTTTTCGCGGCACCGGCTATCGCGGCGGCGCGACGGGCCTGCGATTCGATGGCTTGCAGCGATATCGAGGGCGAGAGGCGAGGCTGCTTTACGGTGTTGTTTACTTTGGAAACGCGGTTTTCTGAATTTACTGTTGCTTTCATATTACATATAGTTTAGAGGTAAAAAAAATGCCGGTTGACAACTTCCCGCCGGACCTGTGGCGGATGTGTCAATCGACGTCGGTTTTTATGTTTTTCGGAAGCCCTCTTCCGAATGGTCCATTCCAAAATTTCAATGTGCTCAATGCTCACGTATGCGCACAGCAATGACGTAGAGCATTACAGTTCAATTGATTATTTGGAATGTCCGAGGGCTTTCACCTCTAAACTATATGTCGTCAGTAGTGTTTCATGCCGCAAATATACAATGCAGATTTGAATTCTCCAAATATTTTTACTAAAAAAGGAGGGAAGCCGTGTGGCCTCCCTCCGCGATGTCAACCATTGAGGTTGGATGATTTCAGATTATCAGCGGATGAACACTTTTTCAACCTTGCTGCCGGCACGGCGGATATAGAGGCCGTTTTCGGGGTTGGCAACACGGATACCGTTGAGGTTGAAGTATTCAACAGCGGCATTGGCATCTTCAACGATGTCTTCGATGCCGGTCTGTGTGTTGGATTTGGCGTCGGTGCCGTAAACCTTCATTTCTTTCACCTTGATGCCCCAGCCTGTGTTGAGAGCTTTCGATGTGCGAAGGGTTACATAGCGGTGGTAGCCTTCGGGGTCGTTGATGAAGACGTGGCGGGTACCGTTGGCTTCGGGTGTGAAGACACGGTCTTCCTTGGCAGCCTCGGTGTCGGCGGCATAAGCGGCAACAACGGGTTCGAGTTCGGAAGGACGGGTGTTGGAGAGGGTTACAGTGAATTCGGTTGCATATGCGCCTTCGAAAAGGAGGTCGACACATTCGATGTAGTAGCCGGGGATGCCATCCTTGGCAAGGTCGAAGATGAGGTAGTGTTCTTCTGTTTCGCCACAGCCCCAGATAAGTTCAGTGCCTTCGTTGCCGTCGGTGGCATTCTCAACCTTGCTATTTCCGTTTATATTTTCAGTGTCAGTGGCACCGGTTACACCCGAAACGAGGTCTTCGGCCTCGGGAGCGGCAATCACGTGAACGCTTGTCTTGGCAGTCTGAGTTCCGGCTGTGGCGGTTATTTCATATTTGCCTTTGAGGTCGCTGCTGAATACGCCGTTTACAATTGTGCCTGTTTCGGGGAACATTGTGTATTCAACGGCATCAACGGGGAGGTAGTGTCCGGCAGCATCTTTCGAAACTACGGAGAGAGCCACTTCTTCACCGGCTTTTACTGTGAGTTTGGCAGCGGAGAGTGCAAGCGACACAGCTTCGCCAAGTTCGGGACGGACTTGTTCCATGCCCCATTTGGTGTAAGCGCAACGGGAATCGTAAACACCGCCGGCATAGGCAATGTAGTGTGAGATGGCAGTTGCAGCATCCATTTCCTGAGCGCCGAAGTTGTATTCGTACATGCCGGTTTCGGCGTTTTTAGCAAGTGTCTTGTGGCCATACCAGTATATTTGGGGAACCATGCCTACAACTTTGCCGTCGATTTCGGAGAGGTCGATTTCATAAAGAGCGGTGCCGTCGGCCTTGTATGTAATTTGCCAGGGAACTGATGCGAAGATTACGGGGTTGGTCTTGAACTCAACGTTGGCCCAATCGGCGTATACGATGTCGCGTGCGTCTTCCGACGGAGTTTTGAATTCAACTTTTGCGTGTGCGCTTTCGAGCATCTCGTCGGCGGTGATTTCACCGTCGCTGTTGAGGTCGATTTCAGCTACAGCCCACACTTCATAAGCATACTCGGTCATTTCTGCGAGACCGGCGAGCACGATAGGATTGGCAGCAGCCTCGACAGCTTCGCCGTCGGCAGCCTTGTAATAAACTTTTACAGTACCGTTTTCAACAGTTTCGGGAGTGAGGGTATAGGCGATTTCAGCAGAGTTGAAAGTGATGTTCTGCACTTTCGCGGTTACGCGGGGAGCAGCCGAAGGTTTCTCGTTTTCAGAGCCGACAACATATGTATTTTCCTGTTTATATACTCCACCATCATAAGGGAGATACCACTCCCATCGAACAGTAGAGCCCTTTTCAAATGTTGATGTTGTGGTACCTTCAAAGACTCCATCACCGTCATTATCATAAAGTTTCAGCCATTCACCAGGATCAGCAATAATATGGAAATTGCGGTCCCCCACTGGAGTGGGTTTTACTGTTTCAATCGTAGTAGATATAGTCAGAGTCTTGTCCGGGTTGTGAGTAATTGAGTAAACCGCCGAGAAGCCATCTATATCGGTAACACCATACCATATGGCTAAATCGCCTTCTTCACGAAGTGTTGTGAAGGATACGACTTTTTCAGCCTTGAAAACCTGGCCGGCATTTTCACCTTCTGCCACGATGGTGTAGGTGTATGCGGTTTTGGGGGTAAGGCCTGTAAGGTTGAGGGTTGCGGATGCTTCTGCTGCATCGCCGTTGACAGTAACCTTGGTGTTGGTGTAGCCTTCGGGGAAAGTCACGGCATAGGTCACGTCGGCAGATGTAGCAGTGACATTCTTTGCCTCGGCAGTGATTTCAGGCATGGCGATGGCTGCTTCATAACGGATATCAGAAACATAAAGAACTGCATCCTTAGGATTTTCTACAATCAACGAAAAGACATAGCCTTTGGGATTATTCTGCCAAAGATTATATACATCGGCAAATTTTTCCTTTACATTAAGTCGCACTTGATGATATGCGCCATCGACAGGAACTTCGAATTTTGCATCATTTTCGGGGGAAAGTTTATCGCCGGCAGCATTTGTTGCTGTCAAACGGACGCCCCAACTGCCGGAACCTTCGGCCTTGGCTTCAAAAACAAGATCCATTTCCGACAAATTCCTGTTGTTGAATTGATCTGTGTTTTGATAAACACCCATCGAGCATGTGCCGTCAAGTGTGGATACAAATTTTTGAACTTTACCTTCAGGCGATGCAGCATCTTCTGCCACATCAAAAGAGAGACCCCACCAGGGTTCCCAGGCGAGAGACGGAATTTGGGTTTCGTCGGCGGTGAGTTCGTCACCGGACCAAACCACGTAGCGGGTTTGTGCGAAAGTCATTGCAGAGGTGAGCAATGCCGCAGCAAGGAGTAAAGATTTTTTTAACATAAGATTGTATTTTAGGTTTAGATTTTTTCTTTTTTCACAAGCCGGAGGCTTATATTCCTAAGTTTTTTCACAAGCCGGAGGCTCGCGCTCCTAAGTTTTTTTCACAAGCCGGAGGCTTGTGTTCCTAAGGGATGAGACGGAGGCTTGTGTCCCCGGCGGTTTTGACAACGTAGATGCCGGGGGTGAGGGAGGAGGTGTCGGTGCCGAGGCTGATGCCGCGGAGGTCGTAGATTTCGGCGGGAGCAGCGTCGGCGTCGTCGACGGCAATGTCGCCGATACCGGCTGCATCGCTGTTGAATTTGAATGAGCTGACGGTGATTGCCGAATTGGGATATACGGCAATGTTGTGCTTGCCGGCGGTGAGCTTAACCCTCATCGAGCGGTCGGCCCAAGCCCCGGAGGTGGAGGCGAACGACGAACTGTTGAGTTTGGTGAATTTAGCGCCTACTTTCAGATATACGGTCATGGTCGCGGCCACCTTTGAGTTGGCTCGGAATGTGAAATCGTATTCGCCGTCGACGGGCACGTCAAGCTGATATTCGGCCCAGCCCGATGCGGGGAACTCGACTTGAAGGGGGGCGTCGGAACCGGATTCGGTGTTGGGGCGAAGTTTCACCTGCTGATTGTCGGTAGTGGCGTCGACATAGTCCTTGGCCATGACGGTCTCGCCGGGCGTGAAATATTTATCGGTGTCGAACGACGACATGTGCACGTACACCTTGCCAAGAGCGGAAAGGTCGGAGTTGTCCGAGTTGGTCTGGAAAATGCTCATATAGGGGAAGGCGTTGTAGCCGTCGCCATGATTTCCCATAAACCAGGCATAGCCTTCGACAAGGTCGGATTGCTCGAGTTTCTGTATCTTCTGCGTCATCTGGTCGAGCTGGAAATCCTTGTTGATGTTGCCGTCGTATTCCCATGCGCAAAACTCGGTGAGCATCATGCGGGGGAAATGACCGTTGGCTTCCTTGTAAGCGTCGAGCGATGCCACGATGTGGGGGTATTTGCCGTAAACGTCCTTTTTCGATGCGTCGTAAAGGTCTTTGTAGAAATATTCGGTGGCAAACCAGGTGTTCGAGCTGTACCAGTTCATGTAGCAGTGGAGGGCAAGGCAGTCGAAATGAGCCTCGGGATAGCACTTCAAGAACTCGTCGAGCCATTCGTAGGGGTTCCATACACGTCCGCCGACTTTCTCGCCTGAGAAATTGAGGGCCGGAGCCACGAGTTTTAGGCCGAGTTCTTCGGCGAGAGCCTCCATCTGCGGCCATGCTGCGGCAGCCAGCGCGGGGGTGATGCTCGACTGGCTGGAAAAGTTTGGCTCGTTGTATCCGAGCAGATATTTAGTCTCGGGATGGCTCTTTACGAAATTGCGGATAGCGTTAAAATTCGACTCGCCGCCGCGATTCCAGTTCATGGGCGCGAAAGCGATGCCGCCTTCGGCGTACACGTCGGGACTTTTGGGAGCATTGCCCCAATTGTAGACCCAAGAAACGCCGGGATTAACTTTCTCGGCATGAGCCGCGCCGAAATTTACATATTTCTCGTCCCATCCGATGCCGCGTTTAGCCGACTTGGCCTGAGCGAGGCCCGACAACGGAAGCGAAAGCAACAATAATGAGTAAAGAAATTTATTCATGCTATTATTATAGGTGAAAGCCTCGATTTAATCCGATTTATTATCGACATAAATCGAATTAAGTCGAGGCTTTATTTTAATCGGTATTACTTAACAAGAACCTTGCGTGCTCCAAGGTTGGTGCGGATGATGTAGAGGCCGGGGGCTTCCGTGGAGCCAACGGCGCGGCCCATCATGTCGTAGATGCCAAGGACTATTTCCTCTTCGGCGGGAGCGTTGATGTCGCCGATGCCTTCGGTGGCTTCTTTGTCGCGCCAGAGGAAGATGTTGTCGATCTGGATGTTCTTGCCGGGCTGGTTTCCGGAGTTGATCCATACGATATTGCTCTTGTAAGCCGACTGTCCGCCATTGTTAGAAGGCCACAGGTCGGTGGAGAGGGTTTTCAGCTTGGAATAGGGAATGTCGAACGAATACCATTCGCCGTCGCGGGCATAGTCGCCAAGACGCAGGGCGCCATCCTGAGCGGTGCTGCCGATGGTGAACTTGCCTTCGCCGAAGCCGATGTTGTGCCATGCGTCGTCGGTGCCGCGCATTGCGAAGTGGAGATGCCAGTTGCCGTTTTCGAGCACGGTGAGGTCTACGCCGTCGTCATTGACCCATCCGCATCCGCTCCAGCCTTGCGTGCCGACTGTCATGTTGATCCAGCCTTCATCGCCACCGAACGAGTGTACGGTGCCTGCGGGGATGGCAGGGCCATCGGTGTAAGTGCCCGACCATACATAGAAGTGGGAAGCTCCCACGCCGTCGCGAAGGTCGTAAAGGATGGCGTCGTCGCCTTGGTCGTACATGCGGCCCATAACCTGGCCGTTGCCGGTGATGTTGATAAATTCCTTGCCGGTGAAGTCGAAGTAGGATTCGCCGTTTTCATCAAGGCTCTTTGTGGTGTATTCGCCGAGGGGGTTCACTTCGGGAGCCTTGCCGTCGGTCTTGTAGAAGAATACATTGTCGAGACCGAAGAACGAGTTGTCGTAGAATGTATCGCCGGTGTAGATGCAGAGCGAATAGTCGGTGTAAGCAGCAAGACCGCCTTTCTGGTCAGCGTTGCTCCAGAATTGGCCATACTGTTTGAGCACAGCCACGGGGATGTCGAACGAATACCATTCGCCGTCGCGGTTGAAGTCGGCGAAGATGGGCTTGGTGGAGTATGAGCCAAGAGTGATGAGGGCATCTTTGCCGGCATCGGAGCCGAGACGAATCTGCACGGGAATGTGGCTTACGGCTTCGGATGAGCGCACGGAGAAGTGGAGGTAGTAGGAATCGTCGATAGTGGAAAGGTTAAGGGGCTTGGGTTCCATGCCCTGACCTGCGATTGACGCCCAGCCTGAACCTGTCCATGATGCTGTGGCAGAAGCGCCGTAGGTGGGGAAACCTCCGTAAGGCACGCGGCCGAAGGAGTTGGGCTCGTCGTTCACAGTCTTCACCTGCATAGTGTTGTCCCAAACGAAGAAATTGTTGCGGCCACCCTGCTCCGAGTTGTCGGTTTCGGGTTTTACGAGCGAGTTCTCGTAAGTACCGCCTGCGGTGAGGCTTTCCCAGGTGTCGACGGAAAGGAAGAGGGGCACGATGTCGGTAATGTTGTCGAACGAGAACACCGGGTTGCCGTCCTCATCGAGGCTCTTGTAACCATACTTGCCGAGGTCGGCCTTGGTGTCGGTATAAGAAGGAATTTCCTTCGATTTGCTCTTGTAGAAGAAAATATTGTCGATGCAGAGTTCGGCATCGGTGACGCCGCCGGAGATGAAAGCGACAATATTGTCGTTGAAGGCCTTGGGGTTGGAACCGAACACTGCCGACGAGAATTGGCCAAGGGCTTTGACGGGGATATCGAAATAGTACCATTTGCCGTCGCGCTTGAAGTCGCCGACAGATGCGAGTTTGCCGTTGGACTTGCCCACGATAAACTTGGCTTTGCCAATGTTCACTTCATGCGATGTGTGCATGTCAACGTCGGTGCCGCGCATTGCAAAGTGGAGCCACCATGAATCGTCGACCATCGAAAGGTCTTCGTTGGCGATGTTGAAACCGAGGCCCGACCAGCCTACTGATGCTACTGTGAATTTGTTGTAGCCTTCGTCCCAGCCGAACGAGTTGGTATGGCCGTCGCGGTTAACTGCTACATAGGTGTTCTCCCAGATGTAGAGGTTGCGGTTGGTATTGTTCACGTTGTAGTCGGTCACGTTGGCATCGGCGTTGAGAAGATGGCCGCGAACGCCGTCGGAGGTAGATATAAGCACAGCGTCGGACACGTCGGAGAAGTCGAACGTGGTTTCGCCGTTGGCATCGAGAGCCTCGGTGGCAAAACCGGAGAGTTCGGTCTTGTCGTCTTTGCCGGGTTCGGGTTCGGGCTCTTCCTCGATATTGGACTGGCAATTGCCGTTCTCATCTATATATGTATATTGGGCGTTAGCATCGTCGTCTTTCTGATAAACGCGCACCCAGTCGACATACATCTTGGCTTCGTCGCCGGCGTTGGGAAGAGCGGTAATGCCGTTGGCATTGTAGATGCCGGGGTAAGTACCGCCGACAGCGAGATTGAAGAGGAAGAAGAACGGTTTCTGGAAATAGTGGCCTACGGAATATTCGCCGTCTTCATATTCCACTCCGCAGGTGAAATAACGAGCCTGGCGTTTTTTGGCATTGGTGTACCCTTCGAGGTCGTAGTACATATACAGGTTGTTGTCGTCCCACTCTACGGTTATGATATGGTATTCACCGTCGGTGATGGGATTGTCGGCCGGAGCAAGATATTCTTGCGAGAATTGCTGGTGGCCTTGGTTGGTGGCGTTGGGACCGTAGTGGAGCGTACCGCCGAAATAGCGGTCTTGGGTGCCATTCTTGATGCCGTTGGCATGTCCGAGTTCCACGATGTCCATTTCGCCGCAGCGGGGCCAGCCATATTTGCTCATGTCGTTGCCCATCATCCAGTAGGCGGGCCAAAGGCCGTCTTTGGTGGCGGGGAACTTGATGCGGGCCTGAATCATGCCGTGACGGAAAGCGGCCTTGTTCTGCGAGGTAACACGGCCGGAGGTAAAGCTCTTGCCGCCGAACGATTCGCGACGCGCGGTGAGCACGAGGCAACGTTCGCCGGTCTTGGGGTCGGCTTCCATGGTCACGTTCTCACGCTTGTAATATTGGAGTTCCTGGTTGCCGCCGCCATTGCCGTTCACCTCAATGTTCCAGATGGCTTCGTTGAGGGCATTGGCGTTAAATTCGTCGGCCCATCGGAGGGTATAGCCGTCGGGGGTTGTGGTGATGGCTTCCGCCAAGGCCGCCACCGGAGAGGTGGCGATCATGGCAGCCAAAATATGTTTGCTGAATTTCATGGTCTAATAATTCTGATTCATTATAATAATGTGTAGCGGCTTTATTTAAGCACTTTCTTAGCGCCGGCGGCAGTCTTCACGATGTAGAAGCCTTTTGTCATTTCGTTGACGCGACGGCCCGAGAGATCGTAGATAGCCTCGATGGTCTGATCGTCGGCTTCGGTGATGTCTTCGATGCCCTGGGTCTGGGGAACATAGAAGAATACGTGGTCGAACGACACAGCGGAGCCAAGTTTGGTGATATCGTAAGAGTAAACAGTCTCACCGGGAGCGGGACCCGATTTTGTAGCTGTTGAGCAAGTGGGATCTTTAAATGTGAAAGTAAAGACACCGTCGGTGATAGGTTTGGAGAAGTCGTAAACGAAACCGAAGTCGCCGTCCTCGTCGATAAGGTCTTTGATGGGGAGGTCGATATAGTACCATTTGCCATCGTTAGCGTTGGGAAGACTGCCGATACCGACAAAATCGCCTTGTGCAGCACCTACGCCGAGGTTGACCTGCACTTGGAAACCGTTGTTTTTAATAGTCGACTGCGAGCCAATAGAAAGTTGGTATTTCGAAGGAGTGGAACCGAAGTCGCGGATACCGATGTGAATGTGGTGCTCGTCGGTAACCTTGCTGAGGTCGTAAGCCTTGGCTTTGGACATGAACACGCCGGTTCCCCAGGCATAAAGTGGTGTAGCGTTGATGTGCTCGTCGTTGCCGAAGCTATTCATCACGCCTTCTTCGGGCACATTGTAGAGGGTAAGGTCTTTTTTATCCCAGTCGGTGACCCAATATTCGAGGGTATTGTCGACGCTATTGGGGTCGAGGTTGTTGTTGGAAATCATTTTCGAGCCCATGGCGGAGATAATCTCCTCGGGGGCGTAGAGGACAACATAGTCCTTACCTGAATTGAGGTCGAAGCCGCCTTCGGGAGCAGCGGTGATGTAGCCTTGGGCAAATGCTGCGGAGCATGCCATCAAAGCCGAAGCAGTGAGTAGAAGTTTACGCATAATTATAACAGGATTGTTTTTATGGTTTGGATTTATTTTCTAAGTCAGGTATTGCAAAAGGGGCGGATAAGAAGCCCCCGTGAAAAATAAAAAGGAGTTACGATTGCAAATTTCGTTGAAAATAATTAAACCTGCAAGAAAATAACAAAGAAAAAACTCACAAATATTTACAAATCACCTCACAAAAAACTCACAAAAAATTTTCAACATATTGAAATTCAACGTCTTAAATTTTCACAGTATTATTACATCCAAAAAAATTAAATTCACACAACGTTTATTTCAAAATAAATTCGTAAAATTGTAAAAATTTAACCATTGTTAATGTCAAAACCGTGCTCCGACTCTCACTCATCGCCATGTTGACCATTGTCGGGATATGCGTCCCGGCAACAGTCACGACATATGCTCAGTCCCCGGCCAACCCGTTCGCCGCATTGCGTGGCGCGGAAATAGCATGCGAAATCGCGCGCGCCCACACACCCCGGACGGTAATAGCTGACACCGAGATTCGGCCGGCTCTCTTTGCCATCGACATGCCGGACGGGTCGGGCAAATGTCCGTTTACAGGCGAAGACATAAAAAACGAGACTGAATTCTCGGTAGCGCGTATCGCGCCGGCAAAATGGTGGCAGCCCTCGGTGCATTTCTTTGCCAACGACCTGCACACGCTCCGCGCCGCAACCGCCGGCATAGCCTCTTTAATTGAAAACCTTCCTCCGGGCGACATCAACGCCGACGGCTGCGATATAAACACTCTGTGTTTCGGAATCGCAAGCACGCCAATCGGAGAAACTAACGCCTATCGGCCCCCGAAGTCGTGCATGGGAGATATAGCCCGGGCGCTGATGTATGCCGCCACGGCATATCCTTACGATTTCCACGACTTTTCAGGCCTTGTAATCCTATCCGACAGCCAATATCCGGGGTTAAGCGACTATGGCGTCGAACTGCTTATGCGCTATCACCGCGCCGACCCCGTCGACGAGGCCGAAAGAACCCGTATGTTGGCAGTAAGTGAGATACAAGGCAATATCAACCCTTTTGTGGCCTATCCCGAACTTGCCGAGCATCTATGGGGCGACCTAAAAGACGAAGCCGTGCCCGACACTGCCGACCCGACTCTCCCCCGCCCCGACCAGCCGAAACCCGATGAAACAGTTCCGCTGAAAGCCGTATATTCCATCTCACGCGACGGGCACATCGACCTTGCGTCGCCCTATGTCCGCGACAAATCTTCGGAATGGACTTTCGACGGCAAAGCAGCGGCTACACGCATAGACCTCAACGGCGTAAAGCCGGGCAAATACGAGATAACATTCTCGGGCAAAAGCGCAAAAGGGAAAATAATTGTTACGGTAGAGCCATGAAAAAATCGATTCTTCCAATCTTACTTCTTGCCGCCGCCGGATGCTCCACCACCGACGAGCTGCCATCGCGTCCGTCGCCGCCGCCGACACCGACACCCGATGCGTATGCCGACGTCAAAGCCGACGCTTCGCCGCGCATCACAGGCCCGGGCGTAGATATGCACTACAACGACGGCGGTGTTTTCATCGTTGAAAACGACGACCGCTCGGTGGAATGGCACGACCTGAACACCTCCACGTCATTCATCTACCAACCCGCCACAAGGCTGCTGTCGGTCAACGGCAAGGCTATCGACTTCGCCGAAGCCGACACGATAAAATCCACTTCCACAACCCTTTGGGTAGTATTCCACCCGTCGGAAATTATTTTTGTTACAGATATTATATGGTAGGAACACAAGCCTCCGGCTTGTGGCAAAATTTCACAAGCCGGAGGCTGTGTTCCTGCAAAATAGTTTTATTTTACAATGAATATATTAGTTACAAGCCAGGCAATAGACAAGGTGATTCGGCAGACATTTGCCGACCTGTCGATGCGCCCCGGATTTGAAATATGGATAGCCGGAGAAGGCGAAAGCACAAAAGACCACGGCGGCCGTGTACATGGCATCGAGATGCCGCCCATTAAATCCAAACTTTCGTTTGGCGCCATACGTGCGCTGCGCCGCATAATGAAACGCCTCGACATCGACGCCGTGTTCTGCCACAGCACTTCGGGCCTGTCGTGCTCGCTTATCGCGTCGGCAGGATTAAAAACCAAGGTTGTCGGCTATCGCGGCACACAGGCCAAGGTGCGTCGGTTCGACCCTACCTATCGCCTTGCATTGCTCAATCCGGCGGTGAGCCATGTTGTGTGCGCCGGCGACGACATAGCCGAATACCTAAGCCGTTGGATTCCTCGCGAGAAGCTGTCGGCCAAACGCAAGCCATACGACGTGAATTGGGTGGCCGATGCCGTGGCCAATCCCGAGCCGTGGGGCGAACGAGCCAAGGGCGAGTTCCGCATTGTATATATAGGCATGACGGCAGGCCGTCCGTTCAAGGGCTTGATGACACTGATTGATGCCGCCAACCGTATGAAAGACAACGGTGTGCGGCTGACGGTGGTTGGCGAGGCAGACCCTGCCGAGATAGCGGCAGCCGGCGACAACGTAAGGTTTGCAGGCTTCCGCACCGATGCTGTGCGCTTCATACCCGAAGCCGACGTGCTCGTGCTGCCTTCCCACCGCGACGCATCGCCACGGGTGGTGCGCGAGGCCCAGGCCTGTGGCGTGCCGTGCATAGTGAGCGACATCCCCGGCACGCGCGAACTCATCATCCCCGGGAAAACCGGGCTGCTTTTCCCTCCCGGCGATACCGACGCCCTTGTCCGTGCCATCGCCGAGCTGAAAGACGCCCCCGGCAGGCTTGAAGATATGGGAAAAGCCGCGCGCGAGCACATCCGCGAGCATTTCTCGCCAAAAGAATACACCGATTATTTCGAACAATTATTCAAATCTCTGCAATAAATAACAGACGGCGCGCCGTCTGTTATTTTATTAGCACTGCGGACGCACGAGCCGTGCGTCCCTACACCGGTTTTAATCGAGTTTGTGGATTACAAGGCCGGAGCGGAGTTTGGGCTCGAACCAGGTTGTCTTCGGAGGCATGATGTTGCCAGTGTCGGCAATATCCATGAGCTGCTTCATCGATACCGGATACAGGGCGAGAGCCGCAACCATTTCGCCGGAATCGACGCGGCGTTTGAGTTCGCCGAGACCGCGGATGCCGCCTACAAAGTCGATGCGCTTCGACGAACGCAGGTCGGTTATGTCGAGAATGTCGCGGAGAATAAGGTCGGACGAAATAGTCACGTCGAGCACGCCGATGGGGTCGGCGTCGTCGTAAGTGCCTTCACGAGCGGTGAGAGAATACCAGCGGCCGTCGAGGTAAAGCGAGAAATTGTGCAGACGTTCGGGGCGGTATATTTCAGCGCCTTTGTCCTCGACGATGAAATCCTTTTCGAGACGCGCAAGGAATTCGGCGGGCGTAAGGCCGTTGAGATCTTTTACCACGCGGTTGTAATCGATGATTTTAAGGTGCGACGCGGGGAAAGCGACAGCAAGGAAATAGTTGTATTCCTCGTCGCCGCGATGTTCGGGATTGTTTGTCGCCTTTTCGTTTCCGACAAGAGCGGCGGCGGCTGTGCGGTGATGGCCGTCGGCAATGTAAAGTGCCGGCATGGCCTCGAAGGCAGCCGTGATGCGGTCGTTGAGCGAGGGGTCGACCAACCAGAAAGTGTGGCCGAAACCGTCGGGGGCTACAAAATCATATTCAGGCTCGGTGGCTGTGACGGCGCGTATCACTTGCTCGAGATCGTCATTGTCGGGAAATGCGAAAAACACCGGTTCGATATTGGCATTGTTGCAACGGACGTGTTTCATGCGGTCCTCTTCCTTGTCGCGGCGGGTGAGTTCGTGTTTTTTGATAGCGCCTGACATATAGTCGTCGACATACGCGGCAAGGACAATGCCGTATTGCGTACGGCCATCCATGGTTTGCGCGTAGATATAGTAGTGGTCGACATCGTCCTGTACGAGCCATCCGTTGGTCTGGAAGGCTTGGAAATTTTCCACGGCCTTGTCATATACTTTGGGGTCGTGCTCGTCGGTGCCGGGCTCGAAATCGATTTCAGGCTTTATAATGTGGTACAGCGATTTTTCATTTCCCTCGGCCTCGCGGCGTGCTTCTTCGCTATTGAGGACATCGTAGGGGCGGGATGCCACTTCGGTGACAAGGTCGCGCGGGGGACGAACCCCTTTGAACGGTTTTACTGTTGCCATTTTTCAGAATTTTGGGGTTTGGTATTTAGATAAGGGTATGAAGGGCTTGAAGCGCACACATCGCTTCAAGCCCTTTATTTTAAAGTGTATTAGTCGCGGACGATAGTCTCGGTGCGGTCGGGGCCGACAGAGATGATGGTTATGGGAGTGGCGAGCTCTTCTTCAAGGAAGCTGACGTAAGCCTTGAAGGCATCGGGCAGCTCGTCGTAGGAGCGCATGTTGCCGAGGGGAGTCTTCCAACCGGGGATAGTGGTGTAGACGGGTTCGATTCCGGCGTCGATAGAGAACGGGAAATCGCGTGTCTCCTCGCCGTTGACACGGTAGGCGGTGCAGGCCTTAATCTCGTTGAAACCGTCGAGCACGTCAGATTTCATCATGATGAGGCGAGTAACGCCGTTGAGCATTATGGCATAGCGAAGGGCCACAAGGTCGATCCAGCCGCAGCGGCGTTCACGGCCTGTAACGGCTCCGTATTCGTGACCGAGATCGCGGATAGTCTTTCCAGTCTCGTCGAAAAGCTCTGTGGGGAACGGACCTGCGCCGACACGGGTGCAATAGGCCTTGAAGATGCCGTAGACCTCGCCGATGTTGCGCGGAGCCACGCCAAGACCCGAGCAAGCTCCGGCAGTGATGGTGTTGGAGGATGTGACAAACGGGTAAGAACCGTAGTCCACATCGAGCATAGTGCCTTGTGCGCCTTCGCAAAGCATTTTTTTGCCTTGGGCGAGCAGACGGTTCACCTCGTGTTCGGAGTCGATAATGTCGAACTGACGCACATATTCGAGGGCTTTGAGCCATTTGGCCTCTGCCTCCGCAATGTCGGGAGCGGCGCCGGTGAGTTCGGCAAGGCGGCGGATATGACGGTCGCGAGCGGCCTCGTATTTGGAAAGGTCGCCGCCTACAACGTCGCCGAGACGCACGCCTTGACGCGACACCTTGTCGGTGTATGTCGGGCCAATGCCTTTACCGGTGGTGCCTATTTTCGAATCGCCCTTGGCTTTTTCGAGGGCGGCGTCGAGCAAACGGTGCGTGGGGAGGATAAGGTGAACTTTCTTCGATATTTTCAATATCTTCTTGATGTCGACGCCCGAAGCCTCGAGCGCGCGGGCTTCTTCTTCGAAAAGCACCGGGTCGAACACCACGCCACCGCCTATTATATTAATGGTATTGTCTTGGAAAATGCCGGAAGGAATGGAACGCAACACATATTTTTTGCCGTCGAATTCGAGGGTATGGCCGGCATTAGGCCCTCCTTGGAAACGGGCCACGACATCGTAGGCCGGAGTGAGCACGTCCACTACCTTGCCTTTGCCTTCGTCGCCCCATTGGAGACCCAAGAGCACATCTGCTTTCATCTGATAGATTTACGTAAATAAAGTAGGTTTTGAAACTTACGCATAACCGAATTTCGGTTTGCGTGGCAAATTTACGAATATTTCCGCGATTATCCAAACGCACCGTCAAATAATTCTTGCGTTTATCCTCTCACGCTCTTTATCGGCCAGCCATCCCCATTTGTTGAAATAACGAATCATATTAGACATATGAATCCGGAGCATTTTCATGCTTTTATAGGATGCTCCGCGATGGTCGTGTACCACTCTCACTTCCGGCAGGCACACCACTCTCCATTTCCCGTGAATCCTGCGGGATATGTCTATATCTTCGGGATACATAAAGAATCTTTCATCAAAAAGGCCGGCCTGACGCAACGCCTCAATTCTGAAAAACATAAAGCTGCCTTGCACATACCCGGCCTCGAAAGGGCGTGTCTTGTCTGCGCTTTTCATCAAATACCTGTCGCGCGACTTTTTAAACCATCCCGACGGGCAAAATCGCCTTATAATGAGGTCGGCAGGAGCCGGAACGAGCCTGGCCGTGTGCTGCATGGTCCCGTCGGGATTGAGCACAAGAGGATGGAGCAACCCTATGTCGGCATGGCCGTCCATATATCTTTCCATTTCTCCTATCGCGGAATTATCAAACCGTATGTCGGTATTCAGCACAAGATGATATCGCAATTCCTCGTCATCAAGCACACGGCGCAACGCAATATTATGTCCCGCGCCGTAGCCTCTGTTTGCCGAAGGGATATACTCCGCTTTTGGAAAACGGGCACAAATATCGCATATCCGCCGCTCCGAGGCATTGTCTATCACATATATTTTTTTCACATTCCCGCAGTCAAGAATCTGCAAAATATCTGTCAACTCCGCAGACGGCGTCTTATATGTCACGATTGAAACGGTTATCATTGTCAATCAATTCTTGGTTTTTATCGACAAATTTACATATAATATCCTCCTAAAACCAAATAAATTATGAAAATACGATAATTTTTCATACTTTTGCGCGCTTAATTATAAATTTAAAAATGAATAGGACAATTTCTCTCTTATTGGCCGGCACCGCACTGGTTGCCGCCGCGGCTTCGGCGCCGCTACATCAGGAGGGCAAACTCATTGCCCATAATGCCAAGACACAGCCTGCTCCCCGCAAAGCCCAATCCGCGCCTTCGCGCATAATCGACATAAGCGGCAACGCCGACTGGGCCTGGAAGAACATACTCTCCGCTTCAATGGCTACACTCGCCGAAGGCTCTGCCGACACCCCCGTGGCAATCGAGACCGAAGATGTTTACGGCTCGGTAAGCGGAACCATTTTCGGATGCCCGTCGTCCTACGTTTTCGTTGTGCAAGGCGCATACCAGGCCGGCGGCCAGCTCATGCTTTCGCCTGTATACGACGAGGACTGGGAAGAATATTCCCCCGCCATTTTCTCGACACCTTCGTTCTACGGCAACCTTGGCTACAAGATTGAATTCAAAGTAAAAAAAGCATTCCCGACTGAAACCGGCACAGCGTCGCTCGTGCTTGTAAACGAGGAATACGACGACGGCATCGACGGCGACGAAATCGCGCTCACCGACCAATGGCAGCAGGTATCGCTCGAAACCACCGCACAGACAAACGACTATATCGACGCCGAAACATATTACTATTATCAAATTGCCTCGGAAGAAGCATCCATCCTCATCAAGGACCTCGAAATATCAGTGTATACCACACCGATTTCGGCTCCCAAGACGCTGGCCTATACCGACTTCACCGACAACTCGTTTGTTGCCAACTGGACAGCCGTGGAAGGCGCCACCGGATATTATCTCACCGTGGCTGAATACGACGAAGAAGCCGAAGACCTCGTAGAGCCATATATATGCGACGATGTGCTCACCGCTTCCACATCATATACCGTAAACGGAATCACCCCCGGCAACAAATATGTATATGTGGTGCAAGCCACCGACGGACGCAACGTGTCGCCCGTATCCAACAATCAATGGGTCGAGGCCCTCGCCGTGCCATCCAACGTGAAAGCGACCGCCGACGCCGACAACCTTGGATTCACCATACAATGGGACGCCGTGACCGCCGCCAATGAATACCGCGTGTCGGTAATGGCCGCGCACAAGGCCACCGGCACCGAGACCGTAAACATTGTCAACGCCGACTTCTCCACTATCGAGAGCACAGGCACAATGGACGAGCCCGAGGAAATCGACGCCGAATCTATCCAAATCGACCAATTGCCCGACTGGAACATCTTCTTCCCGATTAAGGCCGAAGGCATGATTGGTATCCGTTACGATGTGCTCGCCGACTATTTCTACGGCAAATCAATGAAATTTGAGTCGGAAGACTACGACCTCGCATCGGCCGAAGGACGCAAAGTAACCATGACACTCGATGCCGCCTCAAACTATGCAAGCACATTCCGCGCATACCTCGTTTCGTACAACGAGGCCACACAAAGCTATGGCCCCGTATCGGAATACGAGTCGGAACCGCTTTCCACCGACTTCAAACATTTTGAGATACCCTTCACCGGCGCGTCGTCGCGATGCTACTTCGTGATTTTTGTCGATCCCGCAGCCGACAACGAAGATATGGAAGCCGACCTATGGCTCCGCACCCTCAAAGTGACCTGCACCCTGGCCGACGGCAGCGAAATCGCGCTGCCCTTCGCATCGCGCTCCACATCTGAATGTTCGGCTCATTTCAGCGCAGACCTCAACAGTGGCGACACCTACTCTGCCGCCGTGCGCGCCTACCAGATGCAAGACCAGGCCACACGCCTCAAAAGCGTATTCTCCGAAACCGTAGCCGTAGGACAGTCGGCCATCAACGACGCAAGCGTCGACGCCGCATCAATAAGCATCGTCGACGGCACGGTCGTGGCTCCCGGCGCAACCCGTGTCGAGGTGTACACCGCCGATGGAAAACGTGTAGCCGCCAAAGGCCTTTCCCGCGGCTCGCTCTATATTGTAGTGGCCGACGGAGTCGCCCGCAAAATCGCTTATTAAAGCATAATCCGTTCATTAAAAAACACAGGCTTCCGTGGCAGGAAGCCTGTGTTTTTCATTTCGACATATCGCAAGTAAAAAAAGATTTTGGATAATTCGGATTTTTCGCGTAATTTTGCGTTTTTAAAACGAAAACCATTATATCACAAATAAAAGGCTCCGAACAATGGAAGCAAATGATATTGAAAAGACGGAAGAAAAGCGCGGGCTTAACTTCGTGGAAGAAATAGTGTTCAACGACCTCCGGGAGGGCAAGAACGGCGGACGCCTCAACACCCGCTTTCCACCCGAACCCAACGGCTACCTCCATATAGGCCATGCAAAGGCCATATGCATGGACTTCGGCGTTGCCGAACGCTTCGGCGGCACATGCAACCTGCGCTTCGACGACACCAACCCCGTGAAAGAAGATGTGGAATATGTCGACTCAATCCGTGAAGACATCCACTGGCTCGGATTCGACTGGGCCGACCGCGAATATTACGCATCCGACTATTTCCCCCAGCTTTTCGACCTGGCCGTGCGTCTCATAAAAGAAGGCAAGGCTTATGTCGACGACCAGACTTCCGAGCAGATCGCCGCACAGAAAGGCTCGCCGACAGAACCGGGACAGAACAGCCCCTTCCGCGACCGCACTCCGGAAGAAAACCTCGACCTGTTCTTGCGCATGAACGCCGGCGAATTCGACGAAGGCAGCCGCGTGCTCCGCGCAAAAATCGACATGTCGTCGCCCAACATGCACTTCCGCGACCCCATCATGTACCGCATTATCAAGACGCCCCACCACCGCACCGGCACAACGTGGAAAGTGTACCCGATGTACGACTTTGCCCACGGCCAGAGCGACTTCTTCGAGGGCGTTACACACTCGATATGCACCCTTGAATTCGTGCCTCACCGTCCGCTCTACGACTACTTTGTCGACGAGCTCTCCGACGGAAGCTACCGTCCGCGACAGATTGAATTCAACCGCCTCAACCTCACCTACACGGTGATGAGCAAGCGCAAGCTGCTCCAGCTCGTGAAAGAAGGCCTTGTTGCCGGATGGGACGACCCCCGCATGCCAACCATCTGCGGTATGCGCCGCCGCGGCTACACCCCGCAGTCGATACGCAATTTCATCAACACCATCGGCTATACCAAATTCGAAGCCCTCAACTCCATGAGCTTGCTCGAACACGCCGTGCGCGACGACCTCAACCGCATAGCCACACGCGTCATGGCCGTGATAAACCCGCTGCGCGTGGTCATCACCAACTATCCCGAAGACAAAGTGGAAATGGTGGAGATGGAAAGCAACCCCGAAGACCCCACAGCCGGAATGCACCAAATGCCGTTCTCGCGCGAAATCTTTATCGAGCGCGACGACTTTATGGAGAATCCCCCGAAAAAATTCTTCCGCCTTGCCCCCGGCTCGGAAGTACGCCTCAAAGGTGCCTATATCATCAAATGCGACGAAGTGATTAAAGACGCCGAAGGCAACATCACCGAACTGCGCTGCTCCTACGACCCCGACACCCTCTCCGGCATGCCCGGCGCGTCGCGCAAGGTCAAGGGAACGCTCCACTGGGTATCGAGCGCGCACGCTGTCGACGCCGAGGTGCGTCTATACGACCGCCTGTTCTCTGTGGAAAACCCCGCCGCCGAGGCCGACCGCGACTTCCGCGAGATGCTCAACCCCGACTCGCTAAAAGTGGTGAAAGGCGTGAAACTCGAACCGTTCGCAGCCGAGCTTGCCAAAACCCAAGGCACAAAGTTCCAGTTCCAACGCATCGGTTACTTCACACCCGACTATGACTCGACTGCCGACGCGCTCGTGTTCAACCGCACCATCGCTTTGCGCGACAGCTGGGAAAAAGAACAGAAAAAAGGCTGATACGACACAACATCAACCATTACATCGGGCAATCGGGTACCTTTATCCGATTGCTCGAACTATCTAAGAGCCTGTCCCATAATAAATATTAAAACGTGGGACCCGGATTTTGGAGCAGATTTTTCGGTGAGTTGAAGGAGTGTACTGGACGTACACGACTGAAACGAAGCGGAAAAGATGCCCAAAAGACGGGAGCAAGAGGTATTTTTCAATGTTTTTTAATACGAACATACTCTTAAATATTTATATAAATCAACTAAAATAATCATTAAATGCTTGATTCTGTAATAAAATTACCATAGGTTCGGTTTCTCTTTGGCGCCTTTCGTGCAACTCTTCGGTCATGTGGCTCGCCACACTCCCTCATCGTTACACAAAATTCGCTCAAAGATAAACCGCCCACGTTTTAACATTTATTATGGGACAGGCTCTAAAACATATGGACGATCAAGAATACAACGCCCAACGCGACGAACTTATATCCCGTTTTCGCAAAAGCCTGAGCCAGCCTCTGGCCGAACGGTATTTCGGCGAGGACGAACTGATAAGCGTCTTCGACTATGCCACCGACCTCAACGACGACTATCTCCGCATCGAAGTGCTGCTGTGCGGCGCGCGATTTTATCCCGAAAGCGAGGAGCTGAACCAACGCCGCGGCATCTTCTACGACACTCTCTCCGACACGGCCCGCGACTCGTTTATCGAAGACAACGCCTCGCAGGAAGGCATGATATGGGACATAATGAGGCTGCGCCGCAACCCGCCGTCCGACGACAAGGCTGAGGAAAGCCTCGACTACCTGCTAAGCTGCTACGACACGCTTTCCGACGAGGACATGATTCAGCTCGCACAGCTCACCGACACTCTCGGTCAATACGAATGGCTGAAAAAGTCGGAACCCGTGCTTCGCAAGAAGGTGGAATTTCTGCCTGTCGCGCTTTACGAACTCGGCGTGGCCGCCGACCGCAACGATGACGCGGAATTCGGTATCCGCGTGTCGGAGGAACTCACCCGCATCGAGCCATTCTGCGCCATATACTGGCAACTCCTCGCCAGACACTACTCCGTGGCCGGCGACGACGACAAAGCCGACCAGGCCGTGGAATACGCCATAGCCATAAATCCCGACGACGCCCAAGCCTATTTCGTGAAAGCATCTTGCGACCTCCAGGCTGAACGCCCCATCGAGCAAATAATACCCACCGCCGAGAAAGCTCTTGCCCTCGCGCCCGACAATTCCGAGCCATACCGCTTCGTGGCGTCGCTCCACCGCCATGCCGGCAACCGCCACCGCGCCCAGCAGGTGCTCCGCGAGGCCCTGACGCGTTTCCCCGAAGAAGCCCTGTCGTTTATCCCCGACATTGTGATGGATGCCGACGACGCCGACAACAGCATCGACGAAATCCTCGACCAATTCTACCGCCTGCAAGTCGACAACTCAGAAGCCATATGGGTGTCGTGGGTCCATTTCCTCTCATCGATGGGCATGGCCGGCAAAGCGCAGAAAGTGGTCGACTGCTATTACCGCAACTCCGGGCTGAGGCTTCCCGCCACCGTCACGGCCGAGAGCTATTTCGTAAATGGCCGGTATGCCGAATGTATCGACCAGCTTTACGACATGTTTTCCGAATCTGAAATCCCGATGGCCGAGCGCCCCGCCCTGTCGGCCATGCTTCTGGTGGCCCTGTGCAAGAACGGCGAGACCGACCGCGCCCGCCAACTCGTAAAGCAGTATTTCGACACGGTGACCATCTCGTCGTTTCCCACCGTGGCCTCGCGCCTGCAATACATAGGCTCGCTGCATGTGTTCCAACAGGTGTCCGACATGCTCGACAATCATGTTTCCCGACGCACATGGCGCGAGTTTAACCCGCTGTTCCTCTAATTTTTGGAAAAATATTCCGCTGCAAAGAATATTTTTTCAAAAACCGGCGTTTTATCCGATTATTGTTAGTAATTTTGTAGATTAATTTGCTAACTATACATTTAATTACATATGGGTTTTTTCAAAAGCCTCTTCTCGAAAGAGAAAAAAGAGACATTGGACAAAGGTCTGGAAAAGACCAAAGAAGGTGTTTTCAGCAAAATACGCCGCGCCATAGCCGGCCGGAGCACTATCGATGACGATTTCCTCGACGAGCTCGAAGAAATCTTCATCACATCCGACGTGGGCACGGAAACCACCCTCGAGATTATCGACCGTATCCAGAAGCGTGTCGCACGCGACAAATATGTCAACACCGAGGAGCTCAACCGCCTGCTCTGCGAGGAGATTACCGATCTGCTCGCAGGCGATGCCGACGAAGGCGCCGACGGCGAGTTCAGCGTGCCCGCAGGCAAAAAACCGTATGTAATAATGGTGGTGGGTGTCAACGGCGTAGGCAAGACCACCACTATCGGCAAGCTCGCCTATCATTATCGTCAGGCCGGCAAGAAAGTGATGCTCGGCGCTGCCGACACATTCCGCGCGGCCGCCATCGAGCAGCTCGAGGAATGGGGACGCCGTGCCGATGTGCCCGTAATCAAGCAGCAGCTCGGTTCCGACGCCGCCGCCGTGGCCTTCGACACGCTCCAGTCGGCCGTGGCCAACGATGTCGACGTGGTGATAATCGACACAGCCGGTCGTCTCCACAACAAAAAAGGGCTTATGGACGAGCTCACGAAAATCAAGCGTTCGATGTCGAAAGTCGTGCCCGACGCGCCCAACGACGTGCTCCTCGTGCTCGACGGCTCCACAGGCCAGAATGCTTTTGAGCAGGCCCGCCAGTTCTCGGCGGCCACTCAGGTTACGCAACTTGCCATTACCAAGCTCGACGGCACAGCCAAGGGCGGCGTCGTGATCGGCATCAGCGACCGCTTCAAGATTCCGGTGAAATACATCGGCCTTGGCGAGGGCATCAACGACCTGCAAGTGTTCAACAAAAAAGAATTTGTCGAATCACTTTTCGGCTCACGATAAAGAGCGGCTGAATATAATCATGGTTTCCAATAAGGACAGACGCCCGGTGAGCATAATAGCCATGGGGTGTTCAAAAAATCTTGTCGATGCCGAGCGCGTGGCCTTCATGCTGCGCGAAGCCGGTTACACCCCCGAATTCGACCCCGAACGCCCTCGGGGCATCGTTGTGATAAACACCTGCGGTTTTATCGGCGACGCTAAGGAAGAATCCATAAACACGATACTCGAAACCGCCGAACTGAAAAAACGCGGCCGCGTAAGCAAGATTATCGTGATGGGATGCCTTTCCGAACGCTACCGCAAAGAACTGCCCGATGAACTGCCCGAGGTCGACCGCTGGTACGGCAAATTCGACTGGACATCGCTCGTCGACGACCTTGAAGCCGACTCGAAAGAAAACGACTCCGCGCCTGCCGTGAAGGCTCACCCTTGGGAACGTTGCTTTCAAAAAGAAAAACCCAAGCCTTACAGCGCATACATAAAGATTGCCGAAGGGTGCAACCGCTTCTGCGCCTTCTGCGCCATTCCGCTCATAACCGGACGCTACCGCTCTCGCACAATCGAGGATATTGCCGAGGAAGTAACGGCCCTGGCCTCGCGCGGCGTACGCGAATTCAACATCATAGCCCAGGACCTCTCCTATTACGGCACCGACATCTACGGCCGTCAAGAGATAGCCCGGCTCATCGACCGCCTCGCCGACATCGACGGCGTGGAATGGATACGCCTCCACTACGCTTACCCGAAAGATTTCCCGCTGGACCTGCTCGACGTGATGGCCCGCCGCGACAATGTGTGCAAATACCTCGACATTGCCCTCCAGCATATCGACGACACCGTGCTCGCCAACATGCAGCGTCACATCACTGCCGACGAAACGCGCGCGTTGCTCGCCGAGATACGCCGCCGCGTGCCGGGCATAACCCTGCGCACCACCCTTATGGTGGGCTTCCCGGGCGAAACCGAGGAGGCTTTCTGCCGCCTGAAAGATTTCGTGCGCGAGCAGCGTTTCGAGCGCATGGGCGCTTTTGCCTACTGTGAGGAAGAGGACACCTCCGCGGCCCGCAATTTCGCCGACGACATCCCCGCCGAAGTGAAGCAGCGGCGTCTCGACCAACTCATGGCCATCCAGCAGGACATATCTGCCGAGGTGCTCTCCAAAATGGTTGGACGCGAGGTTAAAGTGCTCATCGACAGTCATGAAGGCGATATGTGGACCGGCCGCACCGAAGGCGACTCGCCCGAGGTCGACATCGACGTGAATATTTTCACCGACGGAAACCGCCGTCTTCGCATCGGACAATTCTACACAGTCAGAATCACCGACTCCGACTTTTTCTCTCTCTCAGCCGAATTAATTGACAAATGACCCACGAACAAGTAACAGCAATCGAATGGTGTATCTATAAGAAAATCCCGTTCTTCGTTTTTAGAGATACCTACCATAAAAAAATATTGTTCTCCGCCGCGCCGAGCGCGCTTGATGAAAATATGCCCGAGCCATCCCGCGGCTTTTTCATCAACTCTTTTGCCACACCACACGGACAAAACATATGGATTCCGTTCGAGCTCTCGGCAAAAGATGTGCTCGACCGTCGCAAGAGCCTGTGCGGATACACCGGAGCCGACATCGAGCCGTGGAAAGAATCCACTGGCCACGACACATATATTAATAAGGTGTCGGCACTGATCGACCGACTGAAAACCACCCCCGACGAAAAGACCGTGATTTCGTGCACAGAGTCGATATATTCCCCCCAATGGCCACTCGACTCGGCTATCGACTGGATGTTCTCGACAAACGTTGAAATCTGCACATTCGCGTTCTATCATCCCAAGACGGGCTTCTGGCTCGGCGCCACCCCCGAGTTGCTCCTCCACCACGACACCAAGAAAGACAAATACATCTCCTATTCGCTCGCCGGCACGCAGACCAACGACGACACCGAATGGTCGAATAAGAATAGCCGGGAACACAACATCGTCACCCGATATATCTGCGATGTGTTCGACCGCTTCGAAATCCCGTATATAACCGACATCGACGATGCACCTTACGGCGGTTTTCACCACAAACTTACCAGAATTGCAGGAATAGGAGGCTCAGGCTCATTCTTTGAAATCCTCGACGCGCTTAGCCCCACTCCGGCTCTATGCGGCTTCCCCAAAGAGCAGGCGCTCAAAGACATAGCCGAGATTGAGGAGCATCCGCGCCGCTGCTACGGCGGATACGTCGGCCTGCGCGACAACGACACCGAAACAGCCTATGTCACAATCCGTTGCGCCCAAAACCTTGGCTCATATTACACCGTCTATGGCGGAGGAGGCATTATCGGCCTTTCCGACGCCGAGGAGGAATGGGACGAGGCCATGATGAAGATTGATACCGTTGCCGAAATTATGAATCTCTGACATTATGGACAACCGCAAAGGGCAACCTCTTCTCATAATCGCACTGGCCGTGGCCGTGCTTCTTGTTCTGTCGCTATGTCCGTGGAGCAAATGGACCGGTGGAACTGTAAAGGATTTCAATCTCCTTGCCGACCTTTTCCCGTCGGAATCCAACGATGCTCCGGCACAAGCCGCCGAGATTATCGACCCCGAGCTCGAAAAGGAATTACAGAAGGAGATGGAGCAGTCCCCCTCTGCCACCCCGGCGGCTTCGGTCGTGTCGCAACCGGCCGAGCAATCCGAGCCGGCCGCCCCGGCTCCGGCCAAGGCTCCGCGCAACGCCGGCGGCGACGTTATAATCGAAGACTACACCTCCGACGGAGGCCTTGCCAAAGTCCGCTCGGCCCTTGCCGGAGCGTCGGGCCGCCCGGCGCGCATAGCCATCGTGGGCGACAGCTACATCGAAGGCGACATCTTTGCACAGGACATACGCCGCCTGCTCCAGCAGCAATACGGCGGCCGAGGCGTGGGCTACGTCCCCGCCCACAGCGAGGTGTCGGGTTTCCGCCGCTCTATCATCCACTCGTCGTCGGGCTGGACGCAACACGACTCGCGCAAAACTAAATCCAATCCTTATTTTCCTCTTTCCGGCGAATATTTCACAGGAAAGACCGGAGCCACAATCACTTACAAAGCCGACAAGTCGGAGGCTACACGCAACGCCTGGAACATGTCGCGCCTTCTGTTCATCGCTCCCAAGGCCGGAACGATTAAAATGGAAATCGACGGCGAGAGCCGCGATTTCACCGTCGAGGCTTCCGACGCCGTGCAGGCCCTGGAACTTCCCGGCGAAACCAAGACTCTGAAAATAACCAACAACGTGCCCGGCCTCGTGCTGCTCGGCGCATGGCTCGGCGACACCACGGGCGTGCAGGTCGACTGCATGTCGGTGCGCGGCGACTCCGGCATCGGCCACCGCAACCTCGGCGCCGACCTTGCCGAAGGCATGCGCCGCTCCGTCGACTACGACCTTATCATCCTCGAATACGGCATCAACGCCCTGTCGTCGTCGCAAAAAGAGTATTCTTCTTATGGCCGGCTTATGGGCAAAGTTGTCGACCAAGTGCGCCGATGCTATCCCAACGCGCAGATTTTGCTCATGGGCATTGGCGACCGCGGCCAGAAAATCAACGGCGAGGTCCATTCCCTGCCCACTGCCCCGGCTATGGTCGACGCCCAGCGTCAGACTGCCCGCAACGCCGGCGTCCTTTTCTGGGACACCCGCGAGGCCATGGGCGGCGAGGATGCCATTGTCGACTGGCGCGCCGACAAGCTCGTCAACGCCGACTATATCCACCTCAATGCAAAAGGCGGCGCCGAACTGGCGTCTCGCCTCGTTAAATCGTTGACCACAGCAGAATAGACCGCAATGCACACTCTCCTCAGATACGTATCCGCCGTTGCCGCGCTCGCCCTCGCCGCTGTGCCGCTGCGGGCGCAGTCGGCCGACGAGGCGGAACAGGTTGTCGAATCCGACGACGCCGAAATACGCGAAAACCCCGACATCGGCCCCGCGCAGGCTGTCTCCGCCGCGGAAACGGCCATGCGACGTGCCGACCAATATGCCTCATATCCCTTCCTCAACCTCGACGCCAACCGCATAACGATGAACGGCGCCGACTGGTCTGCCCTCTCCGGCCTGTTGGCAGCCGCCGACGACACGGTAATCTCCATCGTCCATATCGGCGACAGCCACATTCAGGCCGAAGGCTCCACATCGAAGACGCGCACCCTCCTCGAAGACCGCTTCGGCAGCGCCGGACGCGGCCTGGTGATTCCTTTCCGCCTCGCCGGCACAAACCAGCCCAACGACTACACCATTTCGTCCTCGTCATCGTTCACTTCCGCTAAGCTGCTGAAAATGCCGTGGGCCGTCGACATGGGGTTCACCGGCATTGCCCTGCAACCCAAAACCGCCACTTTCGATTTCACCATATCCGTGAAGCAAACCGCCGACTCGCCGCCGCGCGACTTCGACCGCATTCGCGTGTTCTGCTCCGGGGCCACCCCTATCGTAACCGGCATCACCGACCGCGACGTGCCGGCTCTTTACACGGCCACAGCCGACGGCGAAGTGCTCGATATAGCCCTTTTCGAACCGTCGACGGCGGTCACCATCGACTTTCAGAGCCGTGGCGAATGTACGATCTTCGGATTTGAGCTCACAAATTCCATGACGGGCATCGAATATTCGGCCATCGGCAACAACGGCGCCACCTACTCCACCTACAATTCCATCGGCACCGTAGGACGCGACATACACGCCCTGTCGCCCAACCTCGTAATTCTCGACATGGGCACAAACGAGGCCTTCGGCAAAATCACCGACGCGCAGTTCTACGCCAATATCGACCGCCTCGTCGAAAATATCCGCAAGGCCAACCCTTCGGCGGCAATCCTCCTCACCACGCCCATGGAATGTCAACGCTCGGTCACTACCCGCGTCCGACGCAAAGGCAAAAAGCGGCGTTACACCACCACCCGCTCCTATAAAGTGAACGACAACGTAAGCCGCATGCGCGACGTTATCCTCCGCTATGGAGCCGAAAAAGGCATCGCCGTCTACGACTGGTATGCCGTGGCCGGAGGCACCGGGGCTTCTTCAAAATGGATTGCCAAAGGCCTCTTTGCCAAAGACCGCATCCACCACTCCTGGAGCGGCTACGCCCTCCAAGGCAACCTCCTCTTCGACGCCCTCATCCCCTTAGGAACACAAGCCTCCGGCTTGTGATAAATCGACTTAAATCGACATAACTCGAAATAACTCGAAATAATTCGACCTCCCCAACTTCCCAAACTCCCCCCAACTCCCCAACTCCCAAACTTCCCAACTCCCCAAATGCAAGAAATTCTCACCGACATCCTTCTCTACGACCGCGCAAACCCGCTGTTGTTCAACACGGGACTGTTTCTTCTGCTTTTCGTCGGATTTCTCATTATCTATCAGGCGCTTAGGCGGTGGCACACCGTCAAGATGCTTTTCGTAATAGCGTTTTCTCTCTATTTCTATTATAAGTCGTCGGCTCAATATTGCTTTATCCTCTTGGGGGTGTGCATCTCCGACTACGCTCTTGGCCGCTGGCTCGGCTCTGTCGCCAACAATGCCGGGCGCAGAGCCATCGTGTGGCTCAATGTGGTGATAAATGTTGGCATGCTCGTCTATTTCAAATATTTCAACCTCCTCTACGAAACATTTGCCAACATCACCTCCACGAACTTCGACCCGCTCGACATCATCCTCCCCGCCGGCATCTCCTTCTTCACTTTCCGCTCGATCAGCTACATGGTCGACATCTACCGCCGCGAAATCGAGCCGTGCCGCAATTTCCTCGACTACACTTTTTTCCTCACCTTCTTCCCGCCCCTGCTCGCCGGCCCGGTGGTGCGCGCCAAGGACATGCTTCCGCAAATCAAGGAAAACCCTGTGGCTACACGCGCCATGGTGGCCGAAGGCCTCTTCCTCATCATCGCCGGCCTTATCAAGAAGGTGGTAATCGCCGACTATATCTCCGGCAACTTTGTCGACCGCATCTTCGACAACCCCTCGCTCTACACGGGCTTCGAAAACATGATGGGCGCCATCGGCTTCGCCCTGCAACTCTACTGCGACTTCTCCGGATATTCCGACATGGCCATCGGCATCGCCCTGCTGCTCGGCTACCGCTTCAAGGATAATTTCAACTCGCCCTATAAGTCGCAAAGCCCCACCGAATTCTGGAAACGCTGGCACATCTCGCTGTCGTCGTGGCTCATGGACTATATCTACATCCCGCTGGGCGGCAACCGCAAGGGCCGCCGACGCCAGCGCGCCAACCTCATGGCCACCATGCTCATCGGCGGCCTTTGGCACGGCGCATCGTGGATGTATCTGCTGTGGGGCGGCTACAACGGCGCCCTGCTCGTAGGCCACAAGGCCCTGAAACGCGTATGGCACGTGCCCGCGAAACTAAAAGAGAATATAGTGTCCGGCTCCATCATCCGCGCCACCAACATCCTCATCACCTTCATCCTCATCACCATCGGCTTCGCCTTCTTCCGTGCCGAGTCGGTCGGCCATATCGGCGACATGGCCACAGCCATCTTCACCAACTTCCACGCCGAGATAGCCCCGCAATTCGTAGCCGGATATGCCCTTATCGTCGTGGCCATCGCCGTGGGATTCCTCCTCCATTTCGCGCCCCACTCCTGGCAGCTCGGCCTCCAACGCGCCTACGGCTGGCTTCCCCTCGCCGTGCAGGCCCTCATCCTCGCCGCCGTCCTCTTCCTCGTCATCCAGACCCGCCAATCCTCCCTCGTCCCCTTCATCTACCTCCAATACTAATCCCCAATTAGAACAGTAGTGCGACCCACAATGCAGTAGCGCGACCTTGCAGGAACGCGAGCCTCCGGCTTGCGAAAGAAAGATGTCGGGTTGCACGCTGCGCTTGCACGAACCATCTTGAACTATGAACGAACCATCTTTCTCCTCGCATAGCTCGGCTGCAATCAACAACCATCACTCATATTACTAAAAAATGATGGTTTATCGATGGTTCGTTCATAGTTCCTGATAGTTCCGGCTCAGCGCAGCCTTAAATTGCCGTCGAAAAAACCTTTATTTTATACACAACCAAATGCACACATATCATCATAGTATAATTTTTGTTAAAATTTGCTAAAATCTACGGCAAATTTTATAACACCTCCTAAAAAATCATTAATTTTGTGTCTTGAAAAATTGATATTATCCTAATTCCATTGCTTTTTCTTCGAATTTAATTTCGTTCTCCATACCGTGTTGAAACAATTTTTCACAATCCTATACCTATAACTTTACTTTTTTTCAATGAAAAAATCTCTAATTTGGATGATTTTGGCTCTTATCGTGCCGGTTGCCTTCGTGGCCATGGCAGGGCAGTCATTTTCATCGCAAGAATCCGGACAAGACACCGGCAAAACCTGGACCGACCCTTATACGGTATCGTTCCAAACAGAAAGTGACGGAAGCGTCACCGTTTCTCTTGAAACCACAGAGAATACAAATAGTGTTTACTGCTGGGACCTAACCACTGCCCTACATGAAATCAAAGCAACATTCAGCGATGGAAAGTGGACTGCCTCCATTAAATCCTATGAGGCCGGAGAAGAAATTACGGCGGCCTTCAAGGTAGAGATTGACGGCGGCGGCATGCTCGTAACCAAAAGTTTCAAATACACCGTTGAATCCAAAGGCAGCACTCCCGTTGATCCCGACCCTGTTGTCGACACTACATGGCGTGGCAATATCGGCGGCGGATTCTGGATTTTTTCCAAAAACGGTGGTTGGATTGACGCTAAACCCACCCATGATGATAATGTATATACATTCTCCGTTAATTTAAACAACAACGTTGAACAAGAGGAAATCACAGCCCTTGAACTCACCATAACCGGCGTGTCTGAAGCATGCAAAAATACATTCAGCACTGCTATTGGCAATATGACCGAGACTATGGCGAAAGGCTTTGCTCTCCAAGGCTCTAACGGCACATGGACCGGCACAATGACCAACCCGACCGAGTATGTCTACAATAACAACGGTGAGATGAAAATGCGCGTCGCCATTCCCGACGGCTGCACAGTTGTAAAAGGCTTCACTTGCGTGCCCACTTTCAACGATGCCGGCGTTATCCAGTCTGTGGCACACACCATAACAGGCGAAAGCAATGTTGCTGCCGAGCCGAAAATGACTGTATCTTTCGACTACGCCAACTTCGAGCGCACTTCATCGACCGGTGGCAACATCACCCTCAACTACGCTCTCGAAGGCCGCTCTATTGAAGGTACTTATATCGACGTATGGGTCGACATTACCAACAATCACAATCTTATCACTAACGGAGAAGTGACAGGCGACGCCAACCGTCTGCGCCTCAACATCGCCGAGCCAACCGGCTCTTTTACTCTTGCCCTCGAAGGCCTCGACAACGAGACAAACACCACTCTCTATCCTCGCGTACGCTGGATGGCCGAAGGAGGCTCTGTAATCGTTGACGCCACCCCCGCTATTAGTGTAGGCAACGTATCCACTCTGAATCCATCAGCTAAACTTTCCTACTCCTACACCGATTGGAATGTCAACGCAGACAAAACAATATCCGCAACCCTCAACTATACTCTTGAAGGAGTTGATACACAAGGTACCGTTCTTGAATATTTCATCGATAATCCCAACCTCAATTTCACTGTTGGCAACGATGCAACAGAATATTCACAGGCCAACCACTACGTAATCCAAAATCCTACTGCAACAGGTTTCATAAACCTCACATTCAAACCCATCAACGGGCACACTCCCGGCGAAGAATATCACAAAATCTTCTGGAAAACAGCATCCGGTGCCTTAATTAGGGATAACGATAATGATCAGGTTAAAATGCCTAACAATACCTCTATCGAGGACCTCCAGAAGATGCGTAAATTCACCATGTCGTTCTGGCACGGCGAATTTTACACCGACTTGTTCAAGCAAACAGGAAAGCCCGAAACACAGATTGTGAGTCTCACTTTCGATCATGTTGGTGTCAACGGCAAATGGTATTACAAATACGAATTTACGGAACCGCTCTACATCACCGACTCCAACCAAATTTGGTTCGGTGAAGAATGGACTAATGGCGGAAATGAATACTGCTATACCGATATTTTCCAAAACACTGGCATTAATATATTTTTCCACCCCTACTTCGATGCCCGCGAAAGCGACAAATGGATCAAATGCTCGGGCAATATCGACGAACAAGGTAACTCCCGCGTCCGCACCGGCGTGAAAGTCAAGACTATCTGGGTACGCGAAGACCCCACAAACCTCAAACAGGGCGTAAACCGTGGCAAATTCGAAAATCTTGAAGTTTACCTCTCGTCTGACGGCTCTGTCGACCACTCGCTCACCAATTATCAAACTCCCGAAAACTTCGACGAATACTATCTCGTAGCCGCCAAAGGCACACCTCTCTACAACCTTATGCGTGGCGCCGGCGCTCCCTCCGACGAGACCGAACTGCGCATCCGCTTCACCAAGCACGCCGCTTCCGAAGGTTACTACCAGATAAACCTCGGCCGCAACCTCAAGCTCAACGCCGAGCAGGAATTCACTTTCGTGATCGACCCCGAAAGTAAAGACGAAGCCGAAAAAACCGACGTGCAGTTTGCCGCAACAGCCACCGACTCGTTCATCCCGTCCTCAGGCGCAGCCCGAAGCACTATCAGCGAAGGCACATCGTTCAGCCGTATCATCCTCTATGCCGCTCCCAAAGGCCGCAGCACCGATATGGCCTACACCCTTTGGCTCTGCGAGCCCGACGAGACCGGCGCACTCACCTATCCCCAGGGCATCGAGGGCTATCCCGACTTCAACCCCCGCAACCTTTACAGCCTCCCGCAGCTCAAAATCTGGTCTGGCGAAGGTGAAGACGTCAAAAATCGCTCGGGTTATATGGCTCGCATCCCCGTAAAGGATGAAAGCACCGGACTATTTACCGAACAGCACGATTGGAACAACGATAACAACTCCGGCTTCTTCGGCCCGGGTATGGCCGCCAACCAAAAGGTAATCAACGCCTCCGGCAACACCTACTTCGTATCGTTCCGCCCCGTTATCGACAATGACGCCGACGGCAAAGGCTCCGCAAAAGTATCTTACCTCACCGACAAAGACTTCGACTCTAACGGCTCATATACTATCCCCGAAGGCTACCGCGCCGTGCCCAATCTCTTCTACATCCCCCTCCCGGGCGGTGTAAAACTTTCACAAGGTCAATCGGGTCTCACTCCCAACTTCGAAGCCCTCGATTTCTTTAACCTTCAGGGCGAAAACGGCCTCACAGCCGGTGTGCCCGAAGCCGGCGGTCAGTGGTTCTATGGCAACGCTTGGTGGTGCGCCAACCCCAACGTACGTTACGAAAACGAAACCGACCGCTACATGCGTTACAAACCCGGCACCGAGGGAGACCTCGTGGTGGGCGAACCTATGACCGTCTACGGCATCACCCTCTTCCGCATCGTCGGCAACCGTTGGAACATGTACTCCAACCGCGAAGGTGATAAATTCGACGACGGAAATATCTACTACCTCTATTTCAACACAGACCCCAATGTCACCGGTCCCGAACTTTCCTGCCCGATTCTTATCGACCGTATCGACGGCACCGAGATTACTCCCGACGAGTTCGACGACGCAGGCAACCGTCTGCAAAAGCCCGACGCATTCCAGTGGCGCGAGATCTTCTATCACGACTCCCGCTGGAGCGAAGGCAAGCCCATCGACTTCAACATCCCGATGCATAACAATCCCGAAGCCAAGAAACTTATGTACTACGGCCTTGCTGCCAACGGCGATGCCCAGTATGTATGCGACTTCCCCAAAGGCACAGAAGAGCAACCCGGCGGTTACCGTCCCGGTGTCGACGCTCCCTTCCGTGTAATCGACGCTTCCGGCACTCAGATTTGGTATGAAGACGGCGAAGTGCTCCTCCCGGCCAAATATTCCTCCTACTTCCTTGGCCGTCGTGAACACCCTGTGTTCAACCTCCTCGAAAAGAACAAAGACCTTCCGAAATTCCAGGAAATGCTGGAAAACGGCTGCGTGGGCTATGACGTCAATCCCGTCACCGGTAAAGTAATCACCTCTACCGAAACAGCCAACGCCACCGCATCGCGTGCCGGAGAAGTAGCCGCATCAACTACCGGCGCTCTCACCCTGGCCCGTCCCGATGTGGCTTACACACGCCTGATTCTCGCCACCAACCGCGACAACCTCCGCGTGATGATGAAAGCTTCCGTGCCCGTAATCGAGGCTAACTCCAACATGATTTTCGAAGCCCCCGAAGATGAAAAAATCGAAGCTGACGCACAACCCAACCCCATCACTCCTTACGCCAACGTAAGAGTGACCGTGCCCTACAACAACGAAGATGTAGCCGACGGCGAAAACGGTGCCATCAACAACAAGACCATCGACATCGACCTTTGGTTCAACGGCAAGACCAATGCCGACGGCTCCGCCAAAGAACCCGACTTCACAGGCAAGTTCACCGTCACCATCGACAAATCCGACGAAAACGGCGTAGCCCTCAGCGGACATGCCACCGGCGAAATCGACGGTCGCACTGTTACATTCCCTGTAACCATCCTCACCGAAGACCGCGCAGGCGACGACGTTTATCTCAACCACGGAGAACGCATCCTCGTGTTCGACATGCCCTTCGTAATCGACACCCAGGACACCGCCGAAGGTGAAGAAGCCTTCACGATGGACAACGTGGTGGCCGACGTGAAAATCGGCTTGGGCGGCAAGAACGGCTCTAACAACGTTCAAAGCCAAATCAACGTGCCCGAGGCAAAAGTTGAAATCAAAGCCGACGATCCCACCGTTTCCAACAACGTGATGACCAACAACGAGTTCCACGCCCGTCTCAACTGGTCGTCGCCCAACGCCACCGGCAACCTCCCCAAGAAATACATCGTTTACTCTTGGGCACAGGAAAAAGTTCCCGCCGACTACCCCGCCAACTTCTCCGCCTGGACCGTAGACAATATCGCCGACGGCCTCTCCGACGGCTGGCTCAAAGTGGTGTACACCGGTACATCTGAAAAAGACGCTTACCGCTACACCTACAACGCTATCTCCTACGACGACACCAAGGACAAGGAGACAGGCACCCAGGCTTTGGTTAACATGCACTACGGCGTAGTCCTCACCTACAACTATCAGGTACCCGCCACAGGCGCACCTGTAATGGTAAGCTACCCCAACAACGGAAGCACCGCGCCCGTCATCGACGAAGACGCCCAAAAATTGCTCACCGGCAAGAACGTCTCCGCTTCCAATGAAGCCACCCTGCAATACGATCTCAACAAGACCGTTACCGGCATCGACGACATCGAAGCCGAAGAAGGCGAAGTAATCTGGTACACCGTCGACGGCATCCGCGTAGCCGAGCCCACCCGTGGCCGCATCTACATCCGCGTCGCCAACGGCCACGCCACCTCCGTCCTCTTCTAATCCGCACTCCCATCCCCTCCACCATAGCCACCGCGCCCTCCGCGCGGTGGCTTTTTTATTAGACAGGAGAACAGGAAAGACAGAAGTCAAGCCGAAAAGTCGGTGCAAGGAATCGCGTAGCGATTCAAGAATGTAGCCCCGGGTGTAGCGATAGCGAAACCCGGGGTTAAGACCAAGGCGACCAAACGAGGATTTGGAGCGGAGGCCGGCCGGAGCGTTCGATAACGCCAACCGTGGTGCAGAACGCTACGCTGCCGCTCGCTCCGATACATTAATGAATAACATTTCACAATCCCCAGGGCTTGCGCCCTGCGCTACAATATTTGTCTCCTAACGGAGACGTAATGCACCGTCAATTCTGCATGCCACCTTAAAACCTCTTGTCCCTCCTGTTCTCCTGTCTAAAATCAGGTCTAAATAATAAAGCAACAAAAGGGGATGACTGATCTCCCTGACAGGAACCAGCCATCCCCTCCACGTTTCAACTATTTATTTATGAGAGCCTTAGTACCCAGCATCACTGCTCGATAATAAGGACGAGGGATGTTATGAAGTAGATATTATCTTCAAATACTACGATATTATAACAACCTCACGCTCCTTTTGCTTAGTGGCGATATGATAAAAAAATTAAAACTGTGCTAAAATTGACACCTCAATTAAGTTAATTCATCGAATTTTAGTTAAAACCAAGGCCTTCCCGAAATTTTTTGCTAATTTTGCACCCAAATTCAATAGCCGGGAAATGGACTCAACGCTTCATATCGACCAGGAACTGCAACAGACGCAGCGTTTATCGCCGCAACAGGTGCAATTTGTGCGTATGCTGGAAATGAACACTCCCGAGATAGAGGATGAGGTGCGCCGGCAACTCGACGAGAATCCCGCGCTCGAAGCCGCAGAGACTTTTCACGACACCACCGCCGACGATGCCGACGGCAAGCGATTCAACGAAAGCGCCGAGCAGCTCCAAAGAGCCGACTACCGCTCCGACGAAGACGCTCCTTCCTATCCGAGGGCTTACGAAAGCGCATCGGCGCAAGCCGACATCCCCGTTGCCGCCGACGGCCCCACCCTGCTCGAATCGCTGCGCACGCAAATCGGCGAGCTCGACCTCGACGGCGCCACGCGCCAAGTCGCGCTGTATATAGCCGGCAACATCGAGGCCAACGGTTACCTCTCGCGCTCGCTCTCCGACATTGCCGACGACATAGCCTTCATTACCGGCATCGACGTGCCGCGCTCGATGCTCCACGCCGCCTTCGACGCCGTGCGCTCGCTCGACCCCCCGGGAGTCGGAGCCGTCGACCTCCGCGACTGCCTGCTCCTGCAACTGCGCCGTCGCGAGCCCAAGACCTTGACGACGCGCATCGCCATCGAAATTGTCGACAAATATTTCGACCTGTTCACCAAACTCCATTTCGACCGCATACAGTCGCGCCTCGAACTGCAAGACGACACCGAATTCCGCCGGGCCATAGCGCTCATCCGTTCGCTCGACCCCAAGCCCGGCCACGGCGCAGAAAGCGAGTCGGCCTCCGACCGCCTGCGCCATATCACGCCCGACTTCGCCGTGGAATGTGACGACAACGGACGTTGCACCGTCACCGCTCTCAACCGGCTGCCGCAGTTGCAGATCGAATCATCATTCGACATCAACAGCGACACCCCCGGACGCAACCCTGCGCAGCGCGAAGCCATGGCTTTCATACGCCTGCGCCGCGACGAGGCCGAATCATTCATTGCCATGCTCCGCCGGCGCGGCGAGACACTGATGGCCGTGATGAACGCCATAGTAAGGCTTCAGCCCGACTTTTTCCGCACCGGCCGCGAAGCCGACATACGCCCCATGATCCTGCGCGACATCGCTGCCGTGACAGGGCTCGAGCTGTCGGTAATATCCCGCGCCATGGCCGGAAAATACGTGGCCACCGAATCGGGCGTCTACCCGCTGCGCATGTTCCTGAACGAACGGCCAAAGGACGACACCGACGCTTCGTCGCACGCCATAGCCGATGCCCTGCGGAGCCTCATCGCCGAAGAAGACCCTCGCGCCCCGCTCTCCGACCAGGCCCTCACCGAGGCCATGAACGCCAAAGGATTCGACCTGGCGCGGCGCACCGTGGCAAAATACCGCGAACGCCTCGGCCTCCCCGTTGCCCGCCTCCGCAAAAAAACTTGACGAATGACTAATAGAATAGGATTCCTATGAAGCCTAAGATTCCTAAAAGATAAAAGCTAAAAACTTCCCCACTGAAATGGAACAAATATCAAAATGGCTGTCGGCCGTATTCTCGCCCATATTGATTCCCACCTACGTTTTCGCAGGTGCATTATGGATTACGCCCCTTGCCGAAGCATCTGAACGCACACGCCTTATCTCTGCCTTGGGCGTGTTCCTTATCACCGCCATGATTCCGTTGGCAACGATAATCGTGCTCATGCGTCTGGGAAAAGTAAGCGACACGGCCATAACCGACCGCCGGCAGCGCACCGTGCCGTTCATCGTGGCCATACTCTCCTATGTGGGGGCCGCCCTGTATATCCGCGGCATACACGGACCCGTGTGGGTAACGCTCTTTTTCCTCGGAGCCGCTGCCGCCGCCACATGCGCCCTGGCCATCAACACCCGCTGGAAAATATCGGCCCATGCCACATCGATGGCCGGCATGACCACATTCTACGTATGGCTCACCACCCACGGGCTGTGCCTCTACGGGATGCTGCCCTGGATTTCGGGCTGCGTGCTGCTGTGCGGAGCCGTGGGCACGGCCCGTCTTGTGCTCGACAAGCACACCCCCGCCCAAGTATATGCCGGCTGGGCTCTCGGCGCGGCCTGCTGCACAGTCTTCCTTTCATTCCTATAAGAATGACGAATGACTAATGACGAATAAATAATTGTACATCGTGCATCGTGCATTGTGCATTACATATAATAAATATGACACCTATCGTAAGCATAATCATGGGCAGCACGTCGGATCTGCCGATCCTGCGTAAAGCCGCCGATTTCCTCGAAAAGATGGAAATCCCCTTTGAGATGAACGCGCTCAGCGCCCACCGCACCCCCGCGCAAGTAGAAGAATTTTCACGCACGGCACGCGACCGTGGCATCAAGGTGATTATCGCCGCCGCCGGCATGGCCGCGGCTCTGCCCGGTGTAATCGCCGCCATGACCTCAATTCCGGTAATCGGCGTGCCTATCAATTCTTCGCTCGACGGCCAGGACGCCCTGCTGTCGATCGTGCAGATGCCTCCGGGCATACCCGTGGCCACGATGGGTATCAACGGCGCCATGAACGCCGCCATCCTCGCCGTGAAAATCATCGCGCTTTCCGATGCCGACGTGGCCGAACGCCTCGACCGCTACCGCGAATCGCTCGCCGACAAGATTGTGAAAGCCAACGAAGAACTCGCAAAAATCGACACTTACCGCTTCAAAGTATGAAGTACAGATTCAGACGTCGCCCATCGTCGGAAGCGCATATCGGCAACGTGACCATCGGCGGCACATGGCCCATAGCCATACAGTCGATGACAAACACACCGACTCTCGACACCGACGCGTCGGCCGCCCAGGTGATACGCATAGCCGAAGCCGGCGCCGACATTGTGCGCCTCACAGCCCAGGGCGTGGCCCACGCCAAAAATCTCGAGAATATTCGCGCCAAGGTGCGCGAATACGGTATCGACGTGCCCCTCGTGGCCGACATCCACTTCAACCCGGCGGCAGCCTTCGAGGCCGCGCTGCATGTGGAGAAGGTGCGCATCAACCCCGGCAATTTCGTCGACCCCGGCCGCACCTTCAAGCAGCTTGAATACACCGACGAGGAATACGCCGCCGAACTCGCAAAAATCGAGGACAAGCTCGTGCCTCTGCTGCGCCTTTGCCGCGAACACTCCACGGCCCTGCGCATCGGCGTGAACCACGGCTCGCTGTCCGACCGCATCATGAGCCGCTACGGCGACACTCCGGCCGGCATGGTGGAATCGGCCATGGAATTCCTGCGTGTGTGCGTAAAAGAAAATTTCACCGACGTGGTCATTTCCATCAAGGCCTCCAACGTGGTGGTAATGACACAGACAGTGCGCCTGCTCGTCGAGGCTATGGATGCCGAAAACATGCACTTTCCGCTTCACCTTGGCGTTACCGAAGCCGGCGACGGCGAGGATGGCCGCGTGAAATCGGCCGTAGGCATCGGCTCTCTGCTTGCCGACGGCATCGGCGACACCATACGCGTGTCGCTTAGCGAAGCCCCCGAGGCCGAAGTGCCCGTGGCGCAGGCCCTGCTCAGCCACATCGCCCGCATGAAGGACGCGGAAATCAACTACGACCTTTCCAACGCCCAAACTTTCCAACGTCCCAACGCCCCAACGCCCGTGGCCGTAGGCGTCGACTTCGCCCCCGACGCCATCCCCGACAAATACGTCGTAGTCACAGCCGAGACAACCAACGCTCCGGCCGAGCTCAAAGGCAAGATTCTGCTTCTCGACGGCAGCCGCCCCGTAATAGCACGAATCTCATATCCCTCGGGACGCACTATCGACGATGTTACGATTGCCGCCTCCGTCGACTTGGGCAAACTCTTGCTCGAGCACCTCGTCGACGGCATCTGGATCGACGCCCCGCATCTGCCCGCCGAGGCTTTGGCATCGCTCTCGCTCTCAATCATGCAGGCCACGCGCCGCCGCATATCCAAGACAGAATATATAGCATGCCCCGGATGCGGACGCACGCTGTTCGACTTGCCCGCGGCCCTTCACAAGGTGCGCGAGGCCACATCGCATCTGCCCGGCCTGAAAATTGCCGTGATGGGCTGCATCGTCAACGGCCCCGGCGAGATGGCCGACGCCGACTACGGCTATGTAGGCGCCGCCGCCGGCAACGTAAGCCTCTACAAAGGCAAGCAGTGCATGGTAAAGAACATACCCACCGACGAGGCCCTGCCTCGCCTTATCCAACTGATAAAAGACAATGGCGACTGGACCGACCCCCGATGAGGTGATGCTCACAACGCTTCCCTCGGGGCTGCGCGTGGTAACGCGCCGGTGCGAAGCCGCCGTGGAACACTGCGGCGTGGTGGCCGGCGTGGGCTCGCGCGACGACGACGCACTTGCTCCCGGCATGGCCCATTTCGTGGAACACACGATTTTCAAAGGCACTGCCCGCCGCACGTCGTCGCGTATAATCAACCGCATGGAGAGCGTCGGCGGCGAACTCAACGCCTACACCACCAAGGAAGAGACCGTGGTGTTCACCGTGGCGCCGTCGGGCAACGCCGACCGCTCCCTCGAACTTGTGGCCGACCTCATCACCGGCTCGCAATTTCCCGAAAAGGAACTGGAAAAGGAGCGCGACGTGGTGTGCGACGAAATCGACAGCTATCTCGACTCCCCGGCCGATGCCGTGTTCGACGATTTCGAAGACATTATTTTTGCCGGAACACCCTTGGGCCACAACATATTAGGCACAAAAGAAGCCGTGCAGTCGTTCTCGCCGGAGCAATGCCGCGAATATCTGCGCAAATTCTACACTGCGCCAAATCTCGTGGTGTTCTATTCCGGCCCGCTCGCCCACGACAAAGCCGTGGCCAAAGTGGAAAAATACTTCGCCTCGCTCCCTGCGGAGCCTGCGCCGGCGCGCATCCGGGCCGAAATCAAACATGTATCGTTCAACGAGACACGCAACATTGGCTCGCACCAGGCCCACACGGTAATGGGCGCGATTTTGCCCGACATGCACTCTCCCGAGCGATACGCCTACGCCCTGCTGTCGAACATTCTCGGAGGCCCGGGCATGAATTCGTTGCTGAACGTAGCCCTGCGCGAGAAACGCGGACTGGTATATTCCGTGGAGGCATCGTCGGCGTTTCTGTCCGACACCGGCCTGTTCACCATATATTTCGGATGCGACCCCGACGATGCGTCGAGGTGCGCCCGTCTCGTTTCCGACACAATCCGCCGCACGGCCGGGCTTACCGACACACGCCTGCAACTCGCCAAAAAGCAATACATGGGGCAGATGACCGTGGCGCGCGACAACCGCGAGAGCGTCATTATCTCCGCCGCCCGCAATGCCTTGTACTATAATAAAGTATATTCTTTCCGGTCCGCTTTCGACAGAATTCACTCCGTCGGCACGGAAAATATCGTGGAAGCGACGGAAAATTTGTTAAATTTAAATAGGTTAATTTTTATTTAATACAGAAATGAAGATTGACGAGCAATATATGCGCCGGGCGCTGTCGCTTGCCCGCAACGGCTTGTTTCACGCATCGCCGAATCCCATGGTAGGAGCCGTGATAGTGGCCCCCGACGGGCGTATTATAGGCGAGGGCTGGCATCGCAGATGCGGCGATGCCCATGCCGAGGTCAACGCCGTGCAGTCTGTCGCCGACGCCGACCGTCCGCTGCTGCGCCAATCCACCATCTACGTCACCCTCGAGCCTTGCGCCCATTGGGGCCGCACCGGCCCGTGCGCGCAACTCATTATCGACGAAGGAATTCCCAACGTCGTGGTGGGCGCCACCGACCCCTTCTCGAAAGTAAACGGCAAAGGCATCTCGATGATGCGCGATGCCGGAATCAAAGTCAAAGTCGGCGTTCTCGAAAACGAGTGCCGGAGCCTCAACTGCAAATTTTTCACGGCTCACACCCTCGGCCGCCCGTTCATCACCTTGAAATGGGCCCGCAGCGCCGACGGCTGGCTCGACTGCCGCCGCGAGCCCGACGAGCCGGCAGCCGAAATATCCACCCCTGTCACACGCGCTTTGGTCCACCGCCTGCGCGCCACCCACGACGCCATCCTGGTCGGCTCCGGAACTATCGTGCTCGACCGCCCGCACCTCAACGTGCGCCACTGGGCCGGCCGCAACCCCCGCCCCGTGATACTCGACCGTCGCAAACGCTTCTTCTCGCTCGACTACATCTCTCTCGCCGACCCTATCGTCTTCACCGACGACAACACGCTCGAAGAAAAGATGAAATTTCTTTACTCACGCGGCATCACATCGGTGCTTGTGGAAGGTGGCTCGAAAATGCTCCATTCTTTCATCGAGGCCGGCCTCTGGGATGTGATGCGCGAGGAGATTGCCGAAGGCCTCGTTTTAGGCGACGAGGGGTCGGCGCCCGCCCCTTCGCCCGGCACGGCCACACTGTTGGAAAGTGTTAAAATCGACGGAAATATCATTAATATATATTCGCAAAACAGCCTCGTTGACGTTAAAAACTTATAAAATTTGGATTTTTATCCACTTTTGTCGCAAACTCTTTGCCTATTTGCCGACGAAAGTTTAAATTTGCAGTTTGAAAACTAAAATCAATCGATACTGATTCAGTCACAATGTTGAAAAATCTTTTCATAGCATCCATAATAGGTTTCGGAGCCTTGGCTTTTCACTCTTGCAATTCCGACTCCGATTCTCAATACACCTACGAGGAATCGTCGGCTGTGGCGGTTACTGCCTTTTCCATCAACGATAACAAAAAAGTGCTCGACTCGCTCTCCAACGTCTTTTTCTCAATCGACCTCGTATCTGCAAATATTTTCAACGCCGACTCCCTCCCTTACGGCACCAACGTAAGCCGCCTCGTGCCTTCGATTACGGCTTCTTCCGGTGCCTCGCTCGTTCAGCTCGAGTTTCCGCGTCCCGGAAAAAGCGACTCGATTGTGAACTATCTCACAAACTCCACCGACTCGATTGATTTCTCCAACGGCCCCGTGAAGCTGCGCGTACGCTCCCAAAGCGGCGCCGTGGAGCGCGTCTACACCGTGAAAGTCAATGTCCACGCGGTCAAGCCCGACTCTCTCTGCTGGAAAGAGTTTACAGGCGGCAACATCGCCTGGCAGCACCCCACTCTCGCTGCAAGGGGCGCGGCTCGCTGCGGCGACACGTTCTATGTCCTTTCTGCCGCCGACAACGGCTCTGCCTACGAAATGCTGTCGTCGACCGACGCCTTTACTGAGAATTCCGCTTCCGTGGCAGCTGATTTCAGCAGCTTCACACCCGATGTGGAATCTCTCACCGGCACCGACAATGCCCTTTATATCCTCGCTTCCGACGGTCGCCTCATGAAATACGCCACCGGCGGCAACTGGTCCGACACCGGCAGCCGTTTCCATGCGCTCTACGGCGCCTATGGCAACGAGGTGCTCGGCTCTGTCAACGATGAATCAGGCTGGCACATAAAGGCTTATCCCTCGGGCAAGACTTATTCGCTCCCCGCAGGATGCCCCGTAGAAGCCACTTCGCAACTTTGCCTCTACACCCTGCCCATGGCCGAATCGCCCATGGCCGTGATGCTCGGCGGACGCACCGTCGAAGGCAGCCTCTCTGCCGAAGCATGGGGTTTTGACGGCTCCACCTGGGCCATGATTTCCACCAAGACTATCCCTGATGCTCTTGAAGACGTGGTCCTCGCCGACTACGACCTTTTCAACGTGCCCTCCAGCACATGGAGCCCCGTTAAATTCCCCGCTCTGGTGGCATTCGGCGGCCGACGCGCCAATGGCTCCGTCAACCGCACCGTCTACTACACCTACGACCTGGGTATGACCTGGCGCAAGGCTCCCGAGCTCATGCAGCTCCCCTCCGACGTGCCTTCTTTCTACGGCAACCGCGCTTTTGTTTTTGCCACCACTTCAAAGGCGAAATCACGCTCGTCAATGCTCTCTTGCTTCAATGTCAAAGGCTTGCCGGCCGGCGCCATGGAAATAATGCCCGTGCGTTCACGTGCATCCGAGCCCATCACTGAATGGGAGGTGCCCGCAATATATTTCTTCGGCGGCTGTTACGCTTCGGGCGATGCAATCCCCGCCACATGGAGAGCCCGACTCATCCGCTACACATTCAAGCCCGTTCAGTAGCAATCTTTCAAACGCCCCCCCTCCCCACTTGAAAATCCAAATCCGAAATATTATCCTCATCACCTTATGTCTGCTGGCCGCTTCCTTTCACGGACGCGCCCAGGAGAACTTATATAAGTTCGACATCGGGGCATCTTTGGGCATGAGCGGCTACCTTGGCGACGCCAACACTTCATCGCTGCTCAAACACCCCGGATTTGTGGGCGAAGGCTCGTTCCGCTACATAGCCAACACACGTTGGGCCATAAGAGCAACGCTCGGCGTGCTCACCCTCAGCGGCGACACCCAAGACATGACCAACGTAAACCCCGGAGGAGCGCATTACTCGTTCTCTTCCACGGTCTACGACCTCGGAGGCCGTGTCGAATTCAATTTCCTGCCCTATGGCATCGGCGAGACCTACAAAAAATTGTCGCGCATCTCGCCATACCTCACGGTTGGCGCCGGCGCATGCCTGTCGTCGTCGGGCGGCGAAACTGCCGTTGCCCCTACTCTGGTAATGGGCGCAGGCGTAAAATTCAAAATCAAACCCAGGCTCAACCTCATGGCGGAATTCACCATGACAAAAGCCTTCGGAGATAAGGTCGACGGCCCCGTCCTCAACGACCTCACCGGCATTAAAACAAGTTTCTTCAAGAACACCGACTGGTATTCACGCCTCACAGTCGGATTCTCTTACGAATTTGGCGAACGTTGCACAACCTGTCATTATGTCGACTGATTCTAAAAATACAGTTTCCGGCTCGAAACCGATTCCCGCCCATGTAGCAATTATCATGGACGGAAACGGCCGTTGGGCCAAGCAACGCGGGCTCGACCGTTCCGCCGGCCATGTCGAAGGCGTGAACACGGTGCGCCGTATCACCGAAGCAGCTTCCCAAATGGGTATCCGATTCCTTACGCTCTACACTTTCTCCACCGAGAACTGGAATCGTCCCAAAGCCGAAGTCGACGCTTTGATGAGCCTGGTCGTTATGGCTATCGAGCGCGAAACACCCGACCTGATTAAAAACAATGTGCGCCTGCGCATGATCGGCGAAACCGACCGCATCCCCGCCGAAGCTCTCGCCCGCCTCAACCAGTGCATCGAGGATACATCGCATTGCACAGGGCTCACTCTCATCCTCGCCCTCAGCTATTCCTCCCGATGGGAAATAACCGAAGCGGCGCGCAAAATAGCCCGCCGGGTGGCCGACGGCACATTGGCTCCCGAAGATATTTCCGCCGACACCATATCGGCAAACCTCGCCACCGCCGAATTCCCCGACCCGGACCTGCTTATCCGCACAGGCGGCGATATGCGCGTGTCCAACTTCCTGCTGTGGCAGATTGCTTATTCCGAACTTTACGTAACCCCAACATACTGGCCCGATTTCGGAGCCGGACAATTCATTGAAGCCATCGACGCTTTCTGCGGACGCGAACGCCGATTCGGCCTCACAAGCGAACAAATCAACCAAGCCCTATGAAATTTTTTCGTCGTAAAATAAATCTGATTCTTTCCCTTTTGTTGATTGCAATCGGTGCCGTCGAGGCCAAGGCGCAAACTGCCCCAACCGACACGATATATGCACCCAAAGTGCTGTTCAACGGTATGCCGCGGACCTACGAGATTGCAGGCATCCGCGTCACCGGTGCCCCCAACTACGACGATTTCATTATCCTTGGCTACTCCGGCCTCAAAGTTGGCGACCGCCTCGAAATACCCGGCACTGAACTCACCAACGCCGTAAAACGCCTCATGCGTCAAGGCCTGTTCTCGCAAGCACAGGTCAAAGTCGAAAAAACCTACGGCGACCAAGCGTGGCTCGAAATCGCCCTCCGCACTCAGCCCCGCATATCCGAGGTAAACTATCTCGGCATGAAAAAAGGCGAACGCGACGACATCAAGGAACGCCTCCAGCTCATGAAAGGCAACCAGATTACGCAAAACATCGTAAACCGCGCCGAGCAAATCGTTAAACAATACTACGCGCAAAAAGGCTTCGGAAATGCCGACGTCCGCATCAACCTGCACGAAGACCTCAGCCACCAGAACGAAATGATCGTCGACATCATTGTCGACCGTCACGACAAGGTGAAGGTTCACAAAATCTACATCGACGGCAACGAGGTGATGTCCGACAACCAGTTGCAACGCACAATGAAGAAAACCAACGAGAAGAACAAACTCCTCAACCTCTTCCGCCAGAAAAAATTCGTGCAACAGGACTATCACGACGACCTTAACCGCATTATCGAGAAATACAACGAAAAAGGCTACCGCGACGCTAAAATCGTGGCCGACTCCGTCATTCCCTACAACGACAATCTCGTCGACGTTTACATCTCAATCGACGAAGGCGACAAATACTACATCAAGGACATCAACTGGGTCGGAAATACCGTTTATCCCGCCGACGTGCTCAACGCTTACCTCGACATGCGCCCCGGCGACGTCTACAACCAAAAGTTGATGAACAAACGCCTTTCTGAAGACGACGATGCCGTATCCAACCTCTACATGGACCAAGGTTACCTTTTCTATAACCTCGTGCCCATCGAACGTGAAATCTCCGGCGACTCCATCGCACTGGAAATGCGCATCATCGAAGGCCCCCAGGCGAGAATCAACAACGTGATTATCAACGGTAACGACCGTCTTTACGAAAAGGTTATACGCCGCGAGCTCCGCGTGAAACCCGGCCAGCTCTTCTCTAAATCCGACCTTATGCGCTCGGCTCGCGAAATCGCCCAGACCGGACACTTCAACCCCGAAAACATGGATATCCGTCCCGAGCCGAACGAAGAAAACGGCACGGTCGACATTATCTTCGGTCTCGAATCGAAAGCCAACGACCAGATCGAATTCTCGATGGGCTGGGGCCAGACCGGTATCATCGGAAAACTCGCGCTCAAATTCACCAACTTCTCGATTAAAAACCTCTTCCACCCCTCCACCTACCGAGGCATCATCCCCCAAGGCGAAGGCCAGACATTCACTGTATCGGCCCAGACCAACGCCCGCTACTACCAGGCCTACTCCGTATCGTTCCTCGACCCGTGGTTCGGCGGCAAACGCCCCAACTCGCTGTCGGTATCTGCCTATTACAGCCGCCAGACAGGCGTAAACTCCTCATACTACAACTCCCGCTGGCAAAACCCCTACGCCTACGGCTACGGCGGCTACGGCTACGGTTACGGCTATGGCAACAACTACTACAACGACTATTACCAAAACGCCTACCAGAACGCCTACGACCCCAACAAAGTGCTCCAGATGGTGGGCGTGAACGTCGGCTTCGGCAAACGCCTCAAATGGCCCGACGACTACTTCACATTCACCGCCGAACTCGGCTACAACTGGTACTACCTCAAAAACTGGGAATACCTCTACTACATGAACAACGGTACGTCGAACGCCATCGTGCTCGGCCTCACCCTCTCGCGCACATCTATCGACAACCCCCTCTACACCCGCAGCGGCTCGTCATTCTCTCTCAACGTACAACTTACGCCTCCCGCCTCCCTCTTTGGCAAAAAGGACTGGAAGAAACTCTCCGAAGAAAAAACCGAACAAGCCAAAAAAGAACTCTACCACTGGATAGAATATTGGAAAATCCGCTTCAAGTCACGCACATACACCCCGCTTGCCAACGCCAACGGCCAATGGACTCCCGTGCTCATGACACGCGCCGACATCGGTCTCCTCGGCTCTTACAACAAATACCTCAAATCGCCCTTTGAAACATTCTATGTTGGCGGCGACGGCATGTCGGGCTCATACACATACGCAACCGAAACCATCGCCCTCCGCGGCTACGACAACGGCCAGCTCACCCCGTGGGGCTCCGAAGGCTACGCCTACACCCGCTTCGGCCTCGAACTCCACTTCCCGCTCATGCTCCAGGCCTCTACCACAATCTATGCCCTCGCTTTCGTCGAAGGCGGTAACGCATGGACCTCTGTCAAAGATTTCAACCCATTCGAGATGAAACGCTCGGCCGGCGCCGGCGTCCGCATCTTCCTCCCCATGGTGGGTATGATGGGTATCGACTGGGCCTACGGTTTCGACCGCGCCTACGGCGAAAAGGGCGGCTCCCACTTCCACTTCATCCTCGGCCAGGAATTCTAATATCCCGAATATGAAAAAAATAATCTCTCTTTTATCAATCATTCTTGTTTCGACAGCCACAGCAATGGCTGCCAATGAGGCCGACTCCATCTCAACAGGTAAAAAACTTGTCGAGAACTCAAAAGAAGCAATCGGCTCGGCTGCCAAGAAAGTATCGGGCATGTTCGGCAAAATAAAAGACAAGGCGAAAGATAAATTGGGAAGCCACAAATCAGACGAACCGAAAGACAACACCTCCGAGTTGAAGAAAATTAAAATAAAAGATGAATTAGGCAGCTACGACTATTTCATTTTGCCAAAAGATTTTAAATTCAAGTCGGATGAGAAAAAAGAACTGCCTTTTAAAATAAGCGTATATGTAGACCTTAAAGACCCTGACAAGAAAAAATATTACCGATTTGAATATTTTTTCTATTGCTTCAATCAAGTGACGATTCCCAAGGGAGCCCAAGTATTGATACGCACGGGTAACGACAAGGTTTATAAAGCCCAAACAGTAAAGGAATACTCAAATACAGCTTCGACCGGAGCAACATACAAATTTAATCCGGTATCAAACAAGTCTGAAATAACAGGGGTGGAAACATCATGGTCCGACCTCAACATCCTCTACGTCTTAGAAGATGGAGCGTTTGAAGACATGGTTGAACACGGTGTCAAGAAAATAAGGTTAGGAGCCTCCGACGACTACAATTTCTCAGAAGATAGATTTGATAAGCTACATACATTCCTTAAGAATTACAATTACTCTGTAAATCTCAAAAGTGAACGGATAAAAAACTATACACCGCCGGCAGTGCGTCAAACTCAACAAACAATTCCCGACTTTTGAAATAATAGCATTAAACAAAGTTAACATATTAAACGTTAAACCTTTTGAGACATAAACCCTCAAAAGTATAAACGATTAAATCATAGTATGATGAAAAAATTATTTCTGACATTTCTTTTGACCCTTGCGGGAATTGCTTCTGCCTCGGCGCAGAAATTCGCCCTTGTCGACATGGAATATATCTTAAAGAACGTACCGGCCTACGAAATGGCCAACGAACAGCTCAACCAACTCTCCCAGCGCTGGCAGAAAGAAGTAGAGGCCGTAGGTGTCGAAGCTCAAAACATGTACCAGAATTTTATCGCCGACAAAGTGTTCCTCACCGACGAGCAGATAAAGAAACGCGAGGAAGAAATCGTGGCCAAAGAAAAAGAAGCCACCGAACTCCGCTACAAATACTTCGGACCCGAAGGCGAGCTCTACAAAAAACGCCAGTCGTTGCTCAAGCCCGTGCAAGACGATGTCTACAACGCCGTCAAGAAAGTAGCCGACGAACGCGGCTATCAGGCAATATTCGACCGCGCGTCGGCCTCCGACATCATCTACGCCTCACCCCGTATCGACGTATCCAACGAAGTCCTCGCCAAACTCGGCTACTCCCGTTAGCAACCCTCCGGCTTGTGACTCTCGAATACTCGAAAAATCGAAAAATCGAAAACTCGAATCCCTCCTTCCTCCTCCGGCATGCAAATAAATTTAACAACTCAAAAATAACCCCAAAATCAATCATGATCAAAAAAATCTTGCTCGCAATCATCGTTGCACTTCCCGCAACAGTGTTCGCCCAGAAATTCGGCACAGTAAACGCCGACGCAATTCTCCAGGCCATGCCTGAGGTTACAGCAATGCAGACAACCATCTCCGAAGCATCCAAGAAATACGAAGACGAATTCTCAAAACTCCAGGAGGAGATGCAGAAAAAAATCACTGAATACCAGACGCTCGAAAAAGACACCACCACTCCCGATGCCCTTAAAGAACGTCGTATGCAAGACATCCAGGAACTCGACAACAAAATCCAGCAGTTCCGCAACACCGCATCTATGGACCTCCAGCGTCAGCAGCAGCAGCTCATGGCTCCCATCGAACAAAAAGTAACCGACGCCATCAAAGCCGTAGGCCAGGAAGGCTCTTATACATTCATCTTCCAAGACGGCATGGCCCTCTTCGCCGGCTCCACTGTCGAAGACGTTACCCCCGCCGTTAAAGCCAAACTCGGCCTCAAATAATTCGCCATATTCAAACACCGTAAATACAAATCGGGCTTGCCTCGTCGGCAAGCCCGATTTTATTTTACAGCCCTATGCTGACCCTGCGGCCAAACGGCGACAATGCAAACCGCATCATCTTGAAATGCTGCCGCCCCCAGGGAATTCCCACTATGGTGATGCACAGCACGCATCCCCAGAACAAATGGCTAAGCAGCACAAGAAAGCCGCCAAATATAAGCCATATCAAATCAAGCGGAAGAAAAAGGCATCCCATGGCGGCCGACGAAGCCGACTCTGTCGATGAGCCGAATGGCCAAAGACACAGAAGCCCAAGCCGGAACGTCTGCCACGCCCACGGAATACCTATTATTGTACACGCAAGTGCCAGACTGCCCGTAAAATACCCAACGGCACATTCCAAGCCGCCGAACACAAGCCAAATGATATTACCGAGAATCTTCATGACACACTACCTTGATATTACCATATACTCGCCATTGAGGCCGGCAAGCACATTGTAGACACGCAGGCCGTAACCTTCGACAGCGGCCTTGCCCGAAAGGGGGTTGCCATAGTTGGTTACCACATCATAAGTGGAGTGGCAAACCGGACACTCGGCCACCATCTCATCGTCAACCACACGTATGCGCACGTCCGAACGCGCCTCGACCGGACAAGAAAGGTCGTAGGCCTTCGGATTGCCGAATATGTCGCCAATCAAAAGCACACCGCCAAATCCGGTGTACGACAGTGCCGAGTAAGGATAGTCGGCCGGCAGACGGTCGGCCTTAATAAAATACTTGTATTGCCCCGCGCCGGCCACACCGTAACGGTGCCAGTCGCCTACGGTATTGAAAGCGATATGCACTGCGGCAGGGGGAATACGTTTATTGTCGACATGGTCACATCCCGAGAGGACTGCCGCGCCGACAATAACAATGAGTTGAAATATTCTTTTTATCATAGAGAGAGAGTTATATTATAGGATTCCTAAGATTCCTATGCGTCCTGAGATTCCTATGCCTCCTATCGTGCCAGTTTGGCAACAAGGTCGCTGAACTGGTCTACGGCCTTCTGCAAATGAGGGCCAACCATCGGGCGGAGCATCATGGGAATATCAACCTCCACAGAAGTCGTCACATCGGTGCTGGCGGCCGACTTCGGCTCGAGGTCAACGCCCATTGTCAAGGGCACAGGGCTGCCTGCGGCACGCATGAGGATACGGCGAGGCGAACGCTCTGCCACCTCAAAACGAATTTGCCCGACCTGAGGAGTGTTGAGAGTGATGGAGTCTGCGGCAAACTCAATGTCGCCGATTTTTGCACGTTCCTCCTCGGGAAGAGCGTCGAGATTATCTTTAAACCGGCTGAGATCGGCAAACTTGTCGACAATCTCCTCGGCCGAACGTTCGATACTTACCGTACGTCCTTTATATGTAGCCATAAAGTAAAATTCTATTGATTAAAATTATTCCTTGTCGGATGCAGAGGCGGGAATCCAGCCTGCGGGGTCGTGACGCCACTGTTTGAGCGTTTCCATATCCGTCGAAGATATATAGTTGGAGTCGAGGGCGGCTTCAAGCATAGCGTTGTAGTTCGAAAGGGTGAGAAGCTCAACACCGGCTTTCTCAAACGCTTCCTTAGCCACAGGGAAGTCATATGTAAAGATTGCGGCCATGCCCACAACCTCGCAGCCGGCGGCACGGACGGCCTCGACGGCTTTCAACGACGACTTGCCGGTAGAGATAAGGTCCTCTATCACCACGACTTTCATACCCGGGGTGAGATTTCCCTCAATAAGGTTTTCAAGACCGTGATCCTTAGGCGCTGAACGCACATACACATAAGGCACGCCGAGAATGTCGGCCACAAGCGCGCCCTGAGCTATGGCTCCGGTAGCGACACCGGCAACAGCGTCCGGACGACCGAATTTTTCAAGAATCACACGGCTAAGTTCCACTTTGATAAGCGAACGGATGTCGGGATAGGAAAGAGTCTTGCGGTTGTCGGTATAAATAGGTGAATTCCATCCGGAAGCCCAAGTGAAGGGATTGTTGGGCTGCAGAATGATGGCGCGAATTTTAAGAAGTTTCTCAGCGAGAAGGCGTTCAACAGTTTTCATCATCATTAAATTTTTTGCAAAATTAATAATAATTTGACTAAATCCCAACAACTTTCCATCGTAAAATCTCATCATAACGGCAGTTTTTATCAAACAACGCGATTTAACAATATTTAACAATTAATTTTGATACATCTGCTCCAAATATTTGCCTAATCAGCAAAAAACAGCTACCTTTGTGGGCATTTTTTCCGCAACGGGCCTAATAAAGCAGCCGTCATTATTATTCAGACGCTCGCCCGCCGGGCTAACTATTTAAATATCAAATTTAAATGTACGTTATCGTAGAAATTCAAGGGCAGCAGTTCAAAGCCGAACAAGGCCGCTACTTGTATGTTCACCACATCGACACCGTAAAAGATGGCGACACTATCGAATTCGACCGTGTCCTCCTCGCCGATGTCGACGGTGCCGTGAAAGTCGGCGCTCCCACCGTGGAAGGAGCAAAAGTGGTTTGCGAGGTTGAAAAATCCCTCGTGAAAGGTGACAAAGTGATCGTTTTCAAGAAAAAACGTCGCAAAGGCTATCGTCGCAAAAACGGCCATCGCCAGCAGTTCACCAAAGTTGTGATTAAAGAAGTAGTAGCTTAACCCTTTAAACCTTACAGAAATGGCACATAAAAAAGGTGTTGGTAGCTCCAAGAACGGACGTGAATCAGAAAGCAAACGTCTCGGTGTGAAACTCTTCGGCGGTCAGTTTGCCAAAGCCGGCAATATCATCAAACGTCAGCGCGGCACTGTTCACCACCCCGGCCTCAACGTAGGCATGGGCAAGGACCACACCATCTACGCACTCATCGACGGCATCGTAGCTTTTACCGAAGGCAAGAACGGCCGCAAGTTCATCAACGTCACTCCCATCGCCGAAGCATAATCCGCTTCGCGATACACAACCCCACTACCACAAGGGCTGCCCTCCACCGGGCAGCCCTTGCCGCTTATACGGCACAAGCCGTAATCCCGGTGCATTATTATTCATCAGGCAACCCGGCAGGAACACAATACTCCGTCAAGCCGTAATTACGGTGCATTGCGTCTCCGTTAGGAGACAAATATTGTAGCGCAGGGCGACAGCCCTGGGGGGGGCGTGGATGTTATTTATTATGGTGTTGGAGCGGAGCCTGCCGGAGCGTTCGATAACGCCAACCGTGGTGCAGAACGCTACGCTGCCGCTCGCTCCGATACCACGATGAACCAACCAACATACCGGGGGTTCCGCTATCGCTACACCCCCGGCTACATTCTTAAATCGCTACGCGATTCCATGCACCGCATTTTCGGCTTGTGCCACAATCCTCCGGATTGTGATTATATTTTCACAATCCGGAGGATTCTTTGCCTTGCAAAGCACTTCGCGGTCAGTGTTCCTACATGAGAGCCGATTTTTTCCATCTTTGATTCATGAAATAAAACAAAAAAATAGAGCGCCGTCGGCACTCTATTTTTTTTTGTTTATGATGTCTTTGCGTCAGAAAGCGAGCATGGGGCGGGCGTAGGCGTCGCCGTCGAACCATTCGATGTAGGGCTCGACAAGGTTTTTCGAATTTGCCTGTACGGTCGCCTTGCCAATATTGAATTCATCGCCGGCTTCGGTGCTGTAACGCGACGATGTCCAGATCATGGCGTAACCATGCTTTGAATCACCGGGCACAAGTTCGTCCTTGTCCTCGGCAGGCACGAGCGAATATACAGAATTGAACATGTCGAGGGGATTCTCTCCGGCGGGGTTCACGTCATTGTAACCATAGTCGACGGCATATGAAATCGTCTGCCAATCCACCATCATGGTTGCCACATCGTTTCCGCAGAAATTGGCAATGGCATCCCACAGCTGCCCCGTAGAGGGAAGGAACCACCCGCTTGTTCCGGCCGGGGCATCAACGCCAAATCCGGTCGAGGCATAGTAGAAGGCAGGGGCTTTCTCGGCCGCCTCCGCACCATAAAGGTCAAGGGTCGTGGTGGTGTTTTCTCGTCCGTCGAGATTTTGATACCACGATTTGCATCCTTTTACGACAGCCGTGGCTTCGTACGACTCGTCGAGAACCCACTGCACCGTGGTGGTAGGCGCGCCGGCAATAAGACGGTCGGGGTTAAATGCGTTTTTGCATGCGAGGACATATCCGTGTGTGTACCCGGCTTCCTTGTCGGCGGCCGCCATACGGTCGGGGTTAACGGAGCATACAATGCCTATCACCGTCTTGCCTGCCATGGGCACGGGCTTCACTTCGGCCCACACCGGATTGGTGCCGTTGGCATCTATGCTTATGAGGCCGCCGTCGCTCCATGTGCCGTCGCTGTAAAAATAATCGCCTACTTTCGGTTCGGCCGGTTCGACAGGCTCCGCATCCTCGAAATCGATATATTCGATGGTCGAGGCATCTACCTTTGTGGTGGACCCGTCGAGATGGTGAATCAACATGTTCTTGCCGGCAAAATCATTGCCGTCGGCAGTTTGCGCAAGTCCTGTGCCACATGCAGCGAAGAAAAGAATAACGGGGAGTATATATTTTTTCATTATTTGTAGAATTTAACGGTGAATGACTTGTTGTTGCGCCCGGCTACCGACATCAGATATATGCCGCGGCCAAGCGAAGATATGTCAAGCGGAGAATCTGCCGACACATCCGACTCCATAATTTTCACTCCGGTCATGGAGTAAACCGTGGCCGAGGCCGCATCGCTGAATACGAAACGGTCGCCGTCGCGGCTCACGCTTACGTCTGCCGATGCCGGCAATACGATGCCCCCGGTAGCGGGGTCGCCCTGCATGAACTTGATTTTGCCGATTTGCGCAAAAGCGAAATCCACGCTTTGCTCTCCATCGACAACCGTGATGCCGCCCGCAGCATTGAAATTGATGCGCGGATTCTGCGACAACTTGAACGTCTTGGTAAAGTCGGCCTCCCCTATCTGCAAATACTGCGCCGAGGCTTCCGGCACAAATCCCGGCGATAAGGCTACAACCAAGGCAGTCCACATCCGTTTGAGTAGAATTTGCTTCATAAATAAAAGTTAGTTAAACAATGACTATTTGAAACCTATTTTTGAATCTTGATGTTATTTTGCTTGCAAAACTACGCATTAATTTTTATTTTGCAAACTTTTTCAATGATTTTTTATAAAAAAGTTGCCATCACACGATAATTTCGCGCAATGGCAACATTATTTCAAGTAGTATTACAGCACAAGCCGAAAATGCGAAGTTTGGAATCGCATAGCGATTCAAGAATATAGCCCCGGGTGCAGCGATAGCGAAACCCGGGGTTAAGGCCAAGGTAACCAAACGTGGATTTCTCCAATACATTAATGAATAACATTACACAATCCCCAGGGCTTGCGCCCTGCGCTACAATATTTGTCTCCTAACGGAGACGTAATGTACCGTAATTACGGCTTGTGCCTATATTGCAGCCCTACCTTACAAGCAGCTTTGAGGCCGCGCCGGCAGCTTTCACAATATACATTCCGGAAGGAAGGACAACGGACGAAGACGGCGCAACGTCGCCGACAATGCGTCCGGAAAGGTCGTAGACAGCCACATGCTCCACCGCAGTGAGCACATTGCCATCCACGGCAAAAGCACCTTCCGCAGCTTCCACCGAATCAATTCCGGCCGAAGCGTCGGTGATGTCGAAATTGAGGATTGTGTAGGTGTTTGAATAATATCCTATCTGCTCGCCGAGATAGAATGCGCCCCAGTTGTTTTGCAAAAGCATGGTGGCGCCGTCGCGCACAGCCATCATGGCCGTAAGCACATAATTCCCGGGATAAACCGGAGAGCCGGCTCCGTTGCTGTCGGAGAGATACAGATAGGCCGGTTTGCCTTCAAGGTCGACAAGCGTCTGCATCACGGGGTCGATCGCGCTGGCCGAGGCAGCGGCAATATCGAAATCGAAAACGATGTCGGTGGTGTATCCAAAATCGGCATAATTCGACATGATCAGCTCCTGGCCGTCGACCTTGGCCCATACGTTGCAAGTATAAGGCATGGCCTCGGTTTCGGTGTCGGGAGCCACCATATATATCATCGTGCCGTTCCATGGATACAGCGCGCAGTCGAAACAAATACCAAGGCCGCCATAGCCGCCGGAGGGCATCTTTGCGCCGATCAACAGGGCGACAGTGCCGGTGGAGGCGTCGAGCCGGAATCCACGGCCATCCCATTTCAACGATATTTTCAGATCGGCATCAGGCGTCAGCTTCCCGGCAGGATTGTATTTCACGCCGATAAGATGGATAGCGATGGCGTCCTTGCCGTCGATATAGTCATAGAGATATTGATTTCCGTCAAGCACGAAAGTCGACGTCGATTCATCGTAAGACGCCACAAGGTCGGCAACCTCAAATGTCGTATCCTCGGGGTCGGGGTTGAGCGTCTCTTTCATGAAACCTTTGATGAGGTATTTATCCTCGCCTTCCACTTTCACGATTTGCTCATACTTGCTCGTTTCCCAAGTTTGCGACGTGATGCCGGTGCCGAAATCCATCCAGTAGTAGCACCAGTCGAAATCGCCCTCGACAGCCGACGGCTTGTCAACATCGCTCTCGGCGCTACGCGACACCACCGTCTTGGCCGGCAACGTCAAAGCGGCGTCAAGCTCTGCAAACTTTCCATAATTTGTGCGGGCTTCCGCACTGAAAGAGATGCCCGCACAAATAAGAGACATCAAAATTGTTGATGTATGTTTCATCACTTACGGATAAGCACTTTTTTGCCATTGACAATATAGATGCCGCTTTCGAGCGAGTTCACGGCGTTGGCGTTGCGGAGAACTGCTCGTCCATAGATATCATAAACATTCGAGGCCTTGTTGGCGCCCACGGCAACATCCTCGATGCCCAATGTTTCTTTGATGGTATAGAAAGCGTAAATCTCGGGGTTGGCCGATTCATTCTCATATGTGTCAAATTCTTTGTAGACATCGGCGGGAATATGGAGGGTATATTCGCCCGGTTCGGTGATGGTCTCGAACGTGAGTTCGGCACGGTAGTAGTCGCTCAGCAGGGTGGCCGATTTAGGTTTGTACACCTTGTCGCCGCAGGTGAGGGTGATATTGCTTTCAGGCGAGCTGTACTCGTCGATGCCGTCGCGGTTTTCCGTTTCGGGGAAAGCGATGATAATCTTGCTGATGGAAGTGAGCTCGGAGCCGGAGGCCGGATCGAGCGTCCATACATTCATGTAAGTCTGCTCGATGGTGTATGTGGCGGTGATTTCACCGTTTACAGAGTACTGCTCGCCTTCGTCGGCAGTCTCGGCCTGGTCGTAATCTTTGACAACGCCGGCTGCGATAGTGAGCGTGTAGGTTCCGGCCTTGGTGATAGCCGGGAAAGTGAGGTCGAGATTGTCGATGCTCGAGCCGATACCGGCCTTGAAGGAGGTGGGCTTGTACACATCGCCGTCGGCCGAGGTGATGTTGATATACTGGCCGGCATTGGAGGGGTTGATGTGGGCGTCGATGCCGTCAGCAAGGCCTTTGAAAGCGACAGTCACATTTTCGATGGACTTGACAGTCGCGCCCGAAGCGGGCGATACGGTGTAGTCGCCCATCGTGTACTGGGCGCTTGCCGTGTGAGCGAAGATTGCAACGAGTGCAACAACAAAGAAAGAGTAGAATTTTCTCATAAAAATAAATTATAAATTGATGTATAAGGATATCTGTATTTCCCCAAAAATGCCTTTATGGCCATTTCTTAGCGAATTGTCACCTATTTATGGAAAACATAAATATTTTGCTCACAAAAGTAATAAATATTTTTCCAACCGCAAACAATCCGGCATATATTTTTTAATTAATATTGCACAACCCCGCCACAGCGAGGCCGTGCAGTTTTCATAGAAAGCCGCGTCGGATTCATAATCGAATCTGACGCGGCTTTCGAGGGTTAAGAGTCTGTCTCACAAGAAATGTTAACGATAGGGCGGTCTATCGTTGAGCAGTTTTGTTCGTGCGAAGAGGGAGCAATGCGGGCATTGTGACCGATGAACACGGACAAAAATGCCAACGAGTGGCCGAGGCGATGGTTATTTTATGCCACAGCTTACGTTTTGGTCCAAGAAGAATGATAAGACGTAGTGTGGTTCTGTTTTCAGATACCTCTGATAAGTATCATAAACATTCCTGCTTTGGCAATGCATTCCGCAGTTCTTATGATTTTGATATTATTGTCTTTGCAGTATCTGCTTATCCACTTTTTCTGGCTGGGTGTCAACATATTAGGTGTCTGTCATGCAATTATAACGAATTGCATGACAGAAAATTACCTTTGCATCGCATCTCGCGGGCGCTTTTTGCCGTTCATCTCGGTTACGTGGCTACGGCCACGCGCCCTCGACTCACGACAAAAATCACTCCGCGATATGCGACCCTATCGTTAACATTTCTTGTAAGACAGACTCTTAATTATCTTACTTTGTATTAGGGCGTGCCTATTTCATGGTGGCGGGGTTGGTGGTGGTGTTGGAGCCGCCGTCGGGTATGTCGTCGGCAGATTCTACGACCATGACTTTGTAGCCGATAAGGGCCGTAGCCACTTCCTTGTCGACGGCGAGAACGGGACAGGTGATTTCGAGGTTGTGCATGCCGACGGGTGTGGTGTCGGAAGTAGACAGTTCGCAACCGAAGGGCGAGAAAGGCGATACATATACCAGGGCACCGTCCCAGAAGTAGTTGGCACGGGTGATGGTGGCAGCTTTTCCGGAGTCGTTATTTGTCACCTCAATGGCATCGATGGTAAGGTCCTCGCCTTGCACGACATAGATGGTGCCGTCGACAACCGGGTTGGATTCATCTGTAACGATTTTAAACGACACATCGGGGAGGTCATCGTCGTCGGAACATGCGGCAAAGCCAAGGGCCATCATGGGCACGACGGACCAAAGGAGGAATTTGTAAAACAGTTTCATAATATTTGCTTGGTTAAGTTATATTTTCTAAACAATGACCGGCAAGAATAGTTCGCGCGCACGCAGGTATAATAACGCCCCGCCGACGAGCGGCGAGGCGTTATTATTAATTTATTCACAAGCCGGAGGGTTCTTTGCCTTTGGCAAAGCGCTCCGCGATAAGTGTTCCTACATGCTAACGGCGACGGCGGGCCTGCTGGCGCGATTGCTCGCGCATGTAGGCTTCCTGCTTTTTCTGGGCTTCTTCAAGACGGGCCATGAAGCCTGATTTCTTGCGGGGCTTTTTGGCGTTGGCGAGCATTTCGGCGCGCACCTTGTCTTCGTTGACACAACGGCGGAAGATGTAGGTCTGCACGATTGTGATCAGAAGCGACAGGAAGTAATAGTAGGACAGGCCGGAGGCATAGTCGTTGAAGAAGAAGAGGAACATCACCGGCATAAGATACATCATCCATTTCATGCCGGGCATGTTGTTGCCGCCGGGCTGGTTCTGCATGTTGATGCGGGTATAGATGATGTTGACCACTGTCATGAGCAAGCAGAAGAGGCTCACATGGTTGCCATAGAACGGAATGGTGAACGGCAACGAAAAAATCACGTCGGGAGCGGAAAGGTCATGCGCCCACAGGAACGACTGTCCGCGGAGCTCGATGGCGTTGGGGAAGAACGAGAACATGGCGATGAGCACCGGCATCTGCAACAGCATGGGCAGACAGCCCGAGAATGGCGATGCTCCTGCGCGGGAGTAGAGAGCCATGGTTTCTTGCTGACGCTTCATGGCGTCGGCCTGGTCGGGATACTTGTCGTTGATTTCCTTTATCTCGGGAGCGAGGACGCGCATCTTGGCCTGCGACATGTAGCTCTTGTAGGTGAAGGGGAAGGTGATGAGCTTGATAAAGAGGGTGAGGATAAGGATGATGATACCGTAATTCGAGATAAATTTGCTTACGAATGTGAATACGGGTATCACGATGAGCTGGTTGATCCAACGGAACAGGCCCCATCCGAGGTTGACAAGACGGTCGAGTTCGAGGCTGTCTTCGCCATCGGCCACAAGCGCGTCGTCGAGGTCGCAAAGCAGAGGATAGGAGTTGGGACCGAAATACCATGAGAATCCTGCGGGCGAGCCGTCGGCTGTGGAATAAGGCATCACGGCCTGCATCGACATGTCTTTGAGGAATTCGGAATTTTTGATTTCGTGCGATTCGATATCGGCCGTCGAGAAGTGCTGACGGGGGATTATCACCGATGAGAAGAACTGGTTTTTGAAAGCCACCCATTTGATGTGGCCGGTAAGTTTCTCGGCGTCGTCGCCGTTGGCGTCGAGTTCGTCGGGACCTTCGCCTGTAAATTTATAATATACGGCAGAGTTGCGTTCTTCGAATGTGCGGCCTATCTCGTTGCGTCCGAGCTGCATGGCCCAGTCCATGCCGAGTGTTGTGGTGCTGGGCGGAATCACCGCGTCGACGCCTTGCTGCACCAGGTCCATCTTCACGAGGTAGAGCTCGGGCACGAGGGTATAGCGCAGCTGCCAGGTTACGCCGTCGGCGAGCGGGAGCGACATCACCACGGTGGAGTCGTTCAAGGCCGATGCCTGGAAATTGAGGTCGGCGGTGTTGATGCGCTGCTCGGCAGTGGTGAATGTAAAGTTATAGGCAGCGGTCTCGGCATTGAAGAGTGTAACGGGTGTGGGGGGCGTGGTGGTCTCGGTGTCGTATTTTTTCAATACCACTTCCTGAATACGGCCGCCACGCGAGCCGAAGGTGACGCGCATCTGGTCGTTTTCGAGCACCACGGTCTTGTTGTCGCCGCCAATAAAGGGCGCGAAACTTTTGTATTTGTTGAGGTTGACGATAGCGTCGTGAAGGGTGCGACGCGCTGCGTCGGCAGTCTCGGGGGTGTATTGTCCGAACCGACCTTCGATAATGTTGCGGATGTCGACAAGGACGCCGCCGGCATTCACCGAACCCGAGAATCCCGAAGCAGAGTCGGCGGCAAGAGCCGGGGTGTAGGTGACATCGAGGTCGGATGTGGCGAGGCGATAGGTGGCGGTCTCGCCTTCCACCTGCTTGCCGAAGGACATTACGGTGGGAGCAAGTCGATTTATATCTTCGGGGGTGAGAATCAAGGGCTGAGCCTTGTTTGCTCCGGAATTTTCCACTCCGGCAGCCTGCTCGGTTTCTTGAAGTGCGGCCTGGTCCTGCTTTGGCTTGTTGAGCCACATAAACAGGAAAATCACGAGTCCCATGAGGACCATGCCGGTAAGAGAGTTCTTATCCATTTATATTTTTAAGTGTCTTTTTAATTTATCATGTTGTAGGGACGCACGGCTCGTGTGTCCGCGCAAACTTTATCCACAGCGTAGAATCTTGTCCCCGATTCCGGACGCACGAACCGTGCGTCCCTACACTATAAGATATTTTCTTTTTATGATTTTGCGCGTTCGTCCTTGTAGGCCACGGCGGCTTTCACGAAGGAAAGGAACAAGGGGTTGGGCGACAATACGGTGGATGAATATTCGGGATGGTATTGTGTGCCGACAAACCAGCGGTGGTCGGGAAGCTCTACCACCTCGACAAGGTGGGTCTTGGGATTCTCGCCCACGCAGCGCATTCCGGCCTGCTCGAATTGGGCGCGATAGTCGTCGTTGAATTCGAAACGGTGGCGGTGGCGTTCGGAGATTTCGGTCTTGCCGTAGGCTTCGGCTGCTTTCGAGCCGGGGGCGAGGGTGCAGTCGTAAGCGCCCAGACGCATTGTGCCGCCCATGTTGGAGATTGACTTCTGTTCTTCCATGAGGTCGATCACATTATAGGGCGTGGTCGGGTTCATCTCGGTGGAGTTGGCTTCTTCAAGGCCAAGGACGTTGCGGGCAAATTCGATTACCATGCACTGCATGCCGAGGCATATGCCGAAGGTGGGCACGTCGTGCTCGCGGCACCATTTCAGGGCGGTGAATTTGCCTTCGATACCGCGCTGGCCAAATCCGGGGGCGATGATCACGCCGTCCATGTCGCGCAGACGCTCGTCGACATTGGCGTCGTTGAGTTTCTCGGAGTGGATATATACGAGTTTGAGGCGGCGGTCGGCGTATGTGGCGGCCTGGAACAGTGATTCGTTGATTGACTTGTAGGCATCCTGGAGCTCTACATATTTGCCCACGAGGCCGATTGTCACGGTTTCGGTGGCGGCATCCATCTTGTCGAGGAATTGCAGCCAGGGAGCCATGTGGGGCTCGCCCTCAACGGGCATGCCGGTTTTGCGGAGCACTATCTCGTCGAGATGCTGCTCGTGCATTTTGAGGGGCACCTTATATATAGAGGGCACGTCGACCGACTGGATTACGGAATCCGGGGCCACGTTGCAGAAAAGAGCGATTTTGCGACGCATGTCGACGGGAATGTCTTTTTCGGTGCGGAGCACGAGGATGTCGGGCTGGATGCCCACTTCCTGCAATTTCTTCACAGAGTGCTGCGTGGGCTTGGTTTTCAATTCCTTTGCAGCGGCGATGTAGGGCACATAGGTGAGGTGGATGCAGAGGCTGTTCTGGCCAAGTTCCCAACGGAGCTGGCGCACGGATTCGAGATAGGGAAGCGACTCGATGTCGCCGACAGTGCCGCCGATTTCAGTGATGATGAAATCGAAATTGCCGGTGTTGCCGAGCAACTTTACGTTTCGCTTGATTTCGTCGGTGATATGAGGCACAATCTGTACGGTCTTGCCAAGATAGTCGCCGCGACGTTCCTTATCGATAACGCTTTGATAGATACGTCCGGTGGTGACGTTGTTGGCGCGTGTGGTCTGGATGTTGGTAAACCGCTCGTAGTGACCGAGGTCGAGGTCGGCTTCGTGGCCGTCGACAGTTACATAACATTCGCCATGCTCGTAAGGGTTGAGCGTGCCCGGGTCGATGTTGATGTAGGGGTCGAATTTCTGGATTGTTACTTTGTAGCCGCGAGCTTTGAGCAGACATGCGAGCGACGACGAGATAATGCCTTTACCAAGGGAGGAAACGACGCCTCCGGTGACGAAAATATATTTGGTATCCATGCGATGTAGTGATGAGCAAATATTTGAAAGCGCAAATTTACGAATTTTTTCTTAAAAGACTATCCGTTGCGCCGTAAATTTTGTTATTCGTTTATCAAGCGACACGGCCTCGCCGTGAGCACTCTGTATGTTATTCGTTCTTTTCTGCCGCCGGGGGCGTTTGCTTGCCACGGCGGTGATTTCGCCACGGCCGGCGACGCTTGCGCGAGGCTTCGTCTTTTGGCTTTTCCGTGGCAGGGGCGTTTTCGGATGCCGCCTTCTCTTGCGGCTTGGCCGGCTTGCGGGCCTGCGCCGTATCCGGTTTCTTCTTGCGGGGAGGCCGGCGACGGCGGTCGGCGTCGCCCTGCTTCCACTCATTCGCGGCCAGGTCGTCGGGAAGCGGGTCTTTTGCAAGCGGCTTGCCCAAGAACGCTTCTATCTCGCGGAAGCGGCGGCTGTCGCGGCTCGATACAAGGGTTATGGCCGTGCCTTCGGCATCGGCTCGGGCAGTGCGTCCTATGCGGTGGATATAGTCTTCGGGGTCGTGCGGCACATCGTAATTAACCACCATGGCTATGTCGTCGATGTCGATTCCGCGGGCCACGATGTCGGTGGCCACAAGTATGGGCGTGCGGCCCGACTTGAAGCCGAGCATCACCTCCTCGCGCTCGTTTTGCTCGAGGTCGGAGTGCATCTCGGCCACATTGAGGCGCATACGGCGCAATGTGCGCGCCAGGTCCTTCACTTTCAGTTTCGACGACGCGAACACAATCACGCGCTTGCCTTCGGGGCTGTTGGCAAACAGGCGGCAAAGCAACGGCGTCTTCGCTTCCTCCGGGCAGATGTATGCGCGCTGGTCGATTTTCTCGGCCGGCTTCGACACGGCGATTTTCACCTCCACGGGGTCGTTGAGGATAGATTTTGCAAGTTTCTTTATCTTGGGCGGCATCGTGGCCGAGAAAAGGAGCGTCTGGCGGCTGCGCGGGGTGGCGTTCACGATTTGCATTATGTCGTCGTAGAAGCCCATATCGAGCATACGGTCGGCCTCGTCGAGAATGAGGAACGACACATGCGACAGGTCGACATATCCCATGCTCATGTGCGCGAGCAGGCGCCCGGGCGTACCTATCACCACATCGGCCCCCATGGCCAGGCCTTGCTTCTGCTGGCCGTAGACCTTGCCGTCGGTGCCTCCGTAGATTGCAGAGCTACTCACGTCGAGGAAATAAGAGAAGCCCTGCATCTGCTGGTCGATTTGCTGCACAAGCTCTCGCGTGGGCGCAATCACAAGGCAATTTATGTGTTCGCGGCTATAATCGTGAAACGCTATTTCGTCTATAACCGGAAGGAGGTATGCGGCGGTTTTCCCGGTTCCGGTCTGGGCCACGGCAATGAGGTCGCGGCCATCCTGTATCACCGGAATCGACTGCTCCTGTATAGGCGTGCACTCGCGGAAGTGCATCGCCTCGATAGCGTCGAGAAGCTCGTCGCTGAGGTATAAATCTTCGAAGTTCAAAATATGATGGTTTATTTTTTTGCAAATTTACAAAAAATCTTTCTAACCTGTGCCACCACAATTGCTTATTGATAGATTTTCGATATAAATTGGACTAAATTAAACCTTCATTCTCAAAAATAGGCGTAATATTGCACCGTCAAAATTATGCTTAATACCTATCATCTTTTGCCATGTCGCAACGTTATATAGCTTTGTCACTGTTCCTTCTGCTGTCGGCGGTCTTCCGTGGCAGCGCCACATCCGCCGACTTGTGCCCCGACTCCGTGCTCGCGCGCCAAATCGTGGAATCGTCGATGCTCCACTCTCCCCTGCCCCTCGACTTCGAACGCTCCACGGCCTCACGCCAGGCTGCAAAAACCGTCGAGGCCTCGAAACTTATCACGGCCGACACTCTTGTCCTCGCATACTCCACCGCCAATCTCGACCGCGCCCGCGGCCCGGAAAACGACCCCGACTATGCAATCTACGGACGTGCGTCGGCTTCTGTCGAGATTCCGTGCGAAAACTGGGAAGGATACAACCGCATAGCTTTTTCCGTCTTTCCCGACTATCCCGGCACCGGCGTGGTGAACGTGAACCTTGTATTTAACAATGACACGAAAGAGCAACGCCACGGCTATATAGCCCCCACAGGCGCGCATCTCGTAAACCTGCAAAACGGCCGCCGGAACGACTGCATCCTCGAAATCGACGACCTGCAACGCGACCGGGTGACGCGCATCGATTTCTACACCGACATTAAAGGGCCGGCCGACGTAACCGCCGGCGACTCAGCCACATACCGCATAGCCAACCTGCGTGTGGAGCGCGTGGCCGATCCCGACAAAACCCGCGGATGGCAACCCGGCGCATCCACCATAGCGCACTCCAACTCGGGCTATGCCGCCGACGGCACGAAAACGGCAATAATAGCAGGCTCGCACAAAGGCAAGATTAAGAATTTCTCGCTTGTCGATGCCGCTACCGGCGCAATCGCCGCGACTTTCCCTGTAAAATACGCCTCGACCACTACCGGCACTTACGGCATGCTCGATTTTTCCGAATTCACCGAGCCGGGGACATTCCGCATTGTGGCCGGAAATCTGGCGACAGAACCGTTCCCCCTTTCCGACCGCGTATGGGACAATTCGCTCTGGCGAGTGCTCAATTTTATTTACTGCATGCGTTGCGGCGATGCCGTCGACGGTATCCACGGACGCTGCCACACCGACTTGTTCTCCTCCCACGAAGGGCGTCTCACACCTTTCGCCGGAGGATGGCACGACGCCGGCGACCTCTCTCAACAGACTCTCCAAACCTCCGAAGTGGCCAACGCACTGATCGAGGGCTATCTCGCCAACCGCGACACCAACCCGGCGTTGGCCGCCAGAATGTTGGAAGAAGCAAAATGGGGACTGCGATTCGTGCTCGCCAACCGTCTCGGCAACGGCTATCACGCCTCGTCGATGGGCTTGCTGCACTGGACCGACGGCATTGTCGGCTCGTTCGACGACATTTCCACCGTGCGCGTCCAAAACAAGGCCTACGACAATTTCCTATACGCAGCCCACGAGGCATATGCCGCTTCGGCTGTGGCCGACGGGCCTCTGCGCACGGGCCTGCGACAGGCGGCTATCGAGGATTTCGATTTCGCCCTTGATAAATTCCGCAAGGAGGGCTTCGACACGTTCACACAGCCTTACGAGCACACCTATTCCACATCCAACAGCCTTTATTACGCCACCATCTCGCTTGCCGCCGCCCAACTCTACCGCCTCACGGGCGAAAAACGCTACGCCGACATAGCCATCGAGATGATCGAGCCGGTGCTTGCCTGCCAGCACACCGAGCCTATCGGCAAACTTGGCTTCCGCGGCTTTTTCTACCGCGACAGCTCGCGCCGCTCTCTCGTACATTCCATCCATCAATCACGCGAACATATTATCCCGCAAGCTCTTGTGGCAATTTGCGACATTGCCCCCGGCTGCGACATAAGCAGCCGATGCCGGCGCGCTGTCGAGCTCTACGGCGACTATCTCAAAACGCTGATGTATGCCACAGCACCCTACGCCATGATTCCTTCGGGAATCTACCGCGAGGATGAATATCTCGACGACCACGGCTTCCGCCAACTCCACCTCTTCCCGCCGTCGGACGCCACCGAGCGTTTCTCTACGCAACTCGCCGGCGGTATTCCCGTAGGCGACGGCTGGACGCTGAAACGCTTCCCCGTGTGGTTCAACGTGTTCAACGGCAACACCGCCGTGCACCTCGACATGGGCAAATCCGCCGCCATCTGCGCCCGTCATCTCGGCGACACGGCGCTTATGGATATAGCCGAAGGCCAGTTGCGCTGGACCGTGGGCGAGAATCCGTTCAACCAGTCGCTCATCTATGGCGAAGGCTCAAACTATCCCTCGCTCGACAATTTCTCGTCGGGAGAAATCACCGGCGCCATCCCCGTGGGCATCCGCACCCATGGCGACACCGACGAGCCATTCTGGCCCGAAATCAACAACGCCTGCTACAAGGAAGTGTGGCTCACTTCGGCAGGAAAATGGATTTCGCTTGCCTCTGAATTAAAATCTTTTTCAAAAATGAATAATTTAAAATCTTTTTCAAAAAAATAACTGATAATGAAACGTTTTATTTCTTTCTTTTCGGCTTTGCTCGTGATGCTCTGCGTCACCAATGCCTCGGCGCAGGATTTTGAATACGCCCGCGCCCCGCGCTTCAAGGCCCTGTTCTACTATTCGATGAATGTGGAGCTCGCCCACCAGCAGTTTGCCCAAGGCACTCTCGATTTCTTCAAGGGCCTCACCGTAGGCGACGGCTGGACCATGGAATCTACTCAGAACCTTGCCGACTACCCCTACGAACGCCTCAAAGAATTCGACATCGTGGTGTTTATCAACGATGCCCCGACTGACCCCAAAGTGCGTGCCGACTTTCAGAAATATATGGAAAACGGCGGCGGATGGCTCGGCTTCCATGCCGCCGCATATAACGACACCCGCACAAACTGGCCCTGGTACAACGAATTCCTCGGCTGCGGCAAATTCCTCTGCAACCAGTGGCCGCCCCAACCCGCCCTCCTCACTGTGGAAACTACCGTGCACCCCGTCACCAAAAACCTTCCCGTGGAATTTGTATCCGCCCCGTCTGAATTCTACATGTGGCAAGAAAATCCCCGCGACAAGGACAATGTGGAAGTGCTCGTAAGCATCTCGCCCAAAAACTATCCTTTCGGCATCAAGGACGTGGTTTACAGCGGCGACTTCCCCATTGCATGGACCAACAAAAACTTCCGCATGCTCTACATCAACTGGGGCCACGGCGACGACGAATACATGGAGTCGACACAAAACCTCATGGCTGTCAACGCTTTCCGCTGGATTCTCAGCCGTTCGCCCAAGGGCAATCCCTTCGCCAAATACACAAAATAATAAGATTCCTTAATTATTATTTGGAGTATGCGCCATTTATTTCGTATTTTTGCAATGTAACCTTTTTCTGATAAATAATATCACAGCATGAATCGCCCGGCGCTGCTCATACTGCTTTTATCTATATTGGTGGCCTCTTTCGCAGAGGCCACCAACTTCCGTACTATCAGCACGGCACAAGGCCTCGACTGCCGCGTGGTGCGTGAAGTCCGGCAAGATTCAGCCGGCTTTGTCTGGGTATGCACCCACGAGGGCGTCGACCGTTTCGACGGCTCGCATGCCAAGCACTATTCCTTGCGCCATTCCTCGGGGCTCGACGAGATTCTCGACCCGTTTTCAACGCTTTGCATCGACCCCTCGGGCAGCGCATGGGTGGTCTTGAAATCCGGCCATATCTATCGTTACGACCGCCAGTCGGACAATTTCACACACATGGCCGACCTCCCCGATGCTCCGCCCGTCTACCGCGGCACGTTCGACGCCGACCGCCGGCTCTGGCTCGCCACCGGCTCCGGCGTCTACTCCTGGCATGAGGACGAGGGGCTGCTCAAACACGGGCTCGACGGCGTGTGGGTCAAAGACATTCTCTTATCCGGCGGCGCCTTGATTGCCGGCACCGAAAAAGGCGTCTTCTCCGCGACAATGCCCGATGGCGACAAGAAGGCAGAATTCCGGCAATTGTTCGACGCGCCTCTCAACACCGAGGCGGTGTGCGTCACACCCTCGGGTATATTTGCCGGCACCACCAACGACGGACTGTGGATGTCGGGACGCAACGGCGGCAACGCCCGCAAGGTGGCCGGAGTGGCCGACAAACCCGTGCGCGCCATCGCCCTCTCGCCTCACGGATATCTGCTTGCCGGTGTCGACGGAGCCGGCGTCTACGCAATCGACCCTATTTCCGCATCTGTCACCGCCCACTACAATGCCGACTCCGACATGCCCGGAAGCATCTCGGCAAATAACGTATCCGACCTGCTCATCGACCGCGACGGCGGAGTATGGGTGGCCACATCGACACGCGGCCTGAACTACACTCCGGCTTTCGGCAATGGAATCGAACTGTTTGTTCATCAGCCTTTCAACCCGCAGTCGCTGCCGTCGGGCACCGTCAACACCGTGCTCGAAGACGCCGACGGCGACTACTGGTTCGGCACCAACCGCGGCGTGTCGCTCTTCAACACTAAAACACGCTCGTGGAGGCACTTTCTCGGCAGCAACGGCGACAACGCCGTGGTATCCATCGCCCTGAACCAGGCTCCTGACGGCCGGATATGGGTTGGCTCCTACGGCAAAGGAGTATATGTAATCGACAAGGCCGATGGCAATGTGTCGCGCCTGCCGGCCTACAACCCGGCCTCGCAAAAGGGCATGCCTTTCGACGAGGTATATTGCATCCACAACCGCGACGGCAAAATCCTTCTTGCCGGCAACGGCGCCAAAATCGTAGCCTACGACCCGGCCGCCGACACCTACTCTTATTTCCCGGGAAGATATATCGACGGCATGGCCGACGCGCCCGACGGCGGCCTGTGGATTGCCGCCAACGACGCGCTGGCTTTCACTCGCAACCCGGCGGCAATCGACAGCTGGACAAATACCATCGGCGGACACACTTTCCGCTATCCGGTAATCGGCATCTGCGTCGACCGCGACGGCTCGCTTTGGATTGCCACCGACGGCGAAGGCCTCGCCGTCTACGATCCGCAAGCCGACAAGACAAGAATCGTGACCGACGGCATGGGCATCGACTCCAATTCCATACTCAACGTCACGGCCGACCTTCAAGGACGAATATGGTTCTCGACCGAACGGTCGGTATATTGCTACGACACGGCAAAAAATGCCGTGATGTGCCTCAACGACATGATTCCGATGTCGCCCGAGGCTTTCAGCCAATGCTCCTCCACCCTGCTCAGCGACGGCGACGTGATGTTCGGCTCCATCGACGGAGCCGTGAAATGCTCCGGCCCCGACAATCCCTCGCTCTCGTTCTCGCCAAAACCGGTATTTACCGATTTCGAGATGATGAACACTTTGCTCCGTCCCGGCTCCGGCAACGACATCATAACCCGAAATATCGACGATACCGACAAAATCACGCTTGCCCACGACCAAAATTCGTTCTCTATTTCATATTCCGCCGTGAACATGGCATATCCCCGGCGAATCCGCTTCGAGCATATGCTCGAAAATTTCGACAAGGAGTGGATTTCGGCCGACCTGCCTGGCTGGGTAAAATATACCAATCTGTCGCCGGGCGACTACAAATTCCGCGTCCGCGCCATCGACCGCTGGACGGGCCGCGTCACCGGCGAGCGCGAAATCGACGTTGCCATCCGACGCAGCCCCTGGCTATCGGGATGGGCGTTGCTGATCTACGCAGCCGTTGCCGCCGGCATCATCTACATCCTGTTTCAAAATTTCCGCCACCGCATCAACGAGCGACGGTTCAACGACCGTTTCCGCACTGTCGTGAGCCTCGCCCACGACATCAAGACCCCCGTGTCGCTTATCAAGGCTCCGCTCAGCGAGGTGCTCGAATCCAACCAGCTTTCCGACGCCAACCGCCACAACATACTTCTCGCGTCGCAAAACGCCGACAAACTCCATTCCATCATAACGCAACTGATGGAGATTCAGCGTTCCGACGAGGGCGACAAACCCACGGCCAGATTTGCTGCGTGCGACATTGCAAAACACCTCTCCGGCAAAATCGAGGAATACCGTATGCTCGCCTCGCAAAAAGGCATCGGCATGGAGTTCGACACACACATCCAAGACTTCCCAACTCCCCAACCGTCCAACTCCCCAACTTCCCAACCCACAATCTCCGTCCTTACCGACACCGAAAAGCTCGACCATATCATCGACAATCTCCTCACAAACGCCGTGAAATACACCGCCCGAGGCTCCGTCACTGTCACGCTCTCTATTTCTCCGCGCCAATGGTCGGTGGAAATCAACGACACGGGCATCGGCATCCCGGCCTCCGAGCAAAAGCGCATTTTCACCGAGCACTACCGCGCCTCCAATGCCGTCAACAGCAAGGAGTCGGGCTCGGGCATAGGCCTTATGATTGTTCACCGTCTGGTGCAGCAACTCGGAGGCGCCATATCATTCAAAAGCACAGAAGGCGTCGGCTCCACTTTCTCTCTCGTCTTCCCGACACGCATCAACGTCCGCCCCGACACCGAGCCGGCTCCTGACAAATCGGCTCCCGACGTATCCTCCGCCGAAGCCGACGACCAGACCAACACCCTGCTCATTGCCGAAGACGACGCCGACCTCAACGCCTACCTCGTAAAAGCGTTTTCCGACGAATACAAGGTGGTGTCTGTGCCCGACGGCGGCAAGGCCTACTCCACGGCCGTGGAAATAAACCCCGACCTTGTGCTCACCGACCTGCGTATGCCCGTGATGGGCGGCGACGAACTGTGCCGCCGACTCAAATCCTCGATAGAGACGAGCCACATCCCCGTCATTCTCGTCACGGCCCTGTCAGAACGCGAGGATATCATAAACGGCCTCGAAGCCGGCGCCAACGACTATATCGTGAAGCCTTTCGACATGACTATGCTGAAACTCCGCGTACGCAATATCATCAACGGCCGTCGCAAACTCCGCGAGACGCTCGTATCGTCGTCGGGCGAAGTGCCCGACAACGACTTCACCGGCACGCTCGACCGCGAGTTCCTCGACAAGGTAAAGGAGATTCTCGACCGCGAGATGGCCAATAGCGAATACTCGATCAACGATTTCTGCCGCGAGGTGGGCATGAGCCGCACTTCGTTCTACAATAAGATAAAAGTGCTCACCGGCACATCCCCCAACGACTACATCCGCATCGTGCGCCTCAACCGCGCCCGCGACCTCCTTTCCACCCGCCAATACAATGTTTCCGAAGTTTCTTTCATGGTCGGTTTCTCCGACCCGAAATATTTCTCCGTATGCTTCAAGAAACAGTTCGGCACTTCACCCTCTAAAATCTAACTGTCCGATTTTTTGCATGTATATCACCGTCAACCAAAGCAATGCAGTATTATCACGGCAAAGCCGTGGCTCCTTGGTTAACCCCGTATGGAGGCGCAGCCGACATGCGGGGTCGGGTGAACGTGAATCAATAGCGGTATTGGAGCGGAGCCTGCCCGAGCGTTCGGTTTTACCTGCTCATATCTGTTTTTCCACCAATGCCTGTGGCAGAGCCACAGTCTTTCAGGTAACCCCCGGCTTTAGCCGTGGGGTCTGCACTCACGACAATCACGGTGTGGCAGAGCCACACTCTTTATATCCGACAATTATTTTCTGAATTATGCTTACATCTGCTGAATACGCCGACATCGTCAACCGCGCCCTCACCCATATCGACCTCCCCGACTATCTCCCCGGCCTTTACGACCCCATCCGCTACACCCTTGCCTCGGGCGGTAAACGCATTCGCCCCGTGCTCCTGCTCGCCGCCGGCGAAGCCTTCGGAGGCGAACTGTCCGACTGCCTTTGGCCCGCCGTAGGCGTGGAGATTTTCCACAATTTCACACTCGTCCACGACGATGTGATGGATAATGCCGACATGCGCCGCGGCAAGCCCACCGTAAAGGCTAAATGGGACGTGAACACGGCCATCCTCTCCGGCGACGCCATGGTGTCGATGGCTTTCAAAGCAGCCGCTGGCTGTCCGCCAATGTTCCTCCCCGAAGTTATCGACCGCTTCTCCATGATGACAATGACCGTCTACCACGGCCAGCAGATCGACGCCGACTTCGAGACCGCCGACGCCGTCACTTTCGGCCAATACTTGCAGATGATCATGGGCAAGACATCGGCGCTCATCGCCTACCCCTGCGCCCTGGGCGCCCTCATCGCCGGAGCCTCGCCGCAAGACGTGGAGGCTATGTTCAACTTCGGCAACAACCTCGGCATCGCCTTCCAGATGCAAGACGACCACCTCGACGTGTACGGCGACCCCGCCACCTTCGGCAAAAACATCGGCGGCGACATCCTCAACAATAAGAAAACCTGGCTCCGCATCATGGCCCACGACCGCTGTCCCGCCGAGCTCGCCAAGGCCGAGGCCATAGCCGACCCCGCCGAAAAAATCACCGCCGTCACAGCCATTTTCGATACCCTCGGCCTGCGCGACGAAGGCGAGCGCATCATCGGCCGATACACCGCCGACGCCATCTCATGCCTCGACGACGCCACGCTCACCCCCGTGGCAAAAGCATGGTTCATCGATTTTGCCAACACCCTGCTCCACCGCGAAAAATGATCGACACCCACACCCACCTCTACCTTTCGGAATTCGGCGCGCCCGACGAGCAGCGCGCCGTCGTGACACGCGCCATCGAGGCCGGCGTCGACAAAATGATATTTCCCAACGTCGACCTCGCCACCATAGCCCCGATGCGCGCCCTCGCCGCCGAATTCCCCTCAAACATCAAAATGGCAATGGGCCTCCACCCCACCGAAGTCGGCCCCGGCTGGCGCGACGCCCTCGCCACCGTCGAGGCCGAACACCTCGCACACGAAACCGACTACATAGCCGTGGGCGAAGTCGGCATCGACCTCTATTGGGACAAAACCTACGCCGACGAGCAGATGCAAGCCTTCGACGCCCAGGTATCCCTCGCCGCCCGCCTCGGCATCCCCGTCATAATCCACTGCCGCGAAGGCCTCGACCAAGCCCTCGAAGTAATGCAAGGCCACAAAGGCGTACCCGCCGTGTTCCACTCCTTCGGAGGCACGGCACAAGACGTCGACCGCATCCGCAGTGTCGGCGACTACTACTTCGGCATCAACGGCATCGTCACCTTCAAAAACAGCACCCTGCGCAACGTCCTTCCCGAAATCACCGCCTCCCGCATCCTCCTCGAGACCGACGCCCCCTACCTCGCCCCCGTGCCCCACCGAGGCCGCCGCAACGAATCCTCCTACCTCCCCGCCACCGCCGCCCACATCGCCCAAACCCTCACCCTCCCCCTCTCCGCCCTCACCGCCGCCACCACCTCCTCCGCCCACACCCTCTTCCCCCGCCTGAACTAACCCAAAACCCGGCAGGAACACAAACCCGGCAGGAACACAAACCCGGCAGGAACACAAACCCGGCAGGAACGCAAGCCTCCGGCTTGCGCCAATATCTGATGCTGTATCAAAAAAGATGTTTATACCGCGAGTGTAGGGACGCACGGCTCGTGCGTCCGCAGATAGATAATTGATTATCACTCAAATCCCAATATGTATTCCCGGACGCACGAACCGTGCAATGCGGTTCAAATAAGCCATCACTATGGAAAAGAAGCGCGTATGCGCTTCAAGAAAGTAGCCGGGGGTGGAGCGATAGTGTAACCCCCGGTATGCGTATTGAAATCATATGTGGCATTGGAGCGAGCGACAGCGTAGCGTTCTACACCACGGTTGGCATTTTCGAACGCTCCGGCAGGCTCCGCTCCAAATCCCCGGTTGCCGACAACCTTTTTCCGTGGGTTCGGTCGAGGCTTCGCCACGCCCTCACCCACGGCTACTCTCTTGAATCGCTACGCGATTCTGTGATATGCACTTATTTGAACCGCATTGCACGAGCCGTGCGTCCCTACCTTTGGTATTTTGGCACACCCTCATTTTTTTTTGCAAATGCTAAATAAAACATTTATCTTTGTGATATTAACGTCATAGCCGATTCCTGAACTTCGGGAACTCTTCTTCAAAACCTTAGATTTAACTATATATGGGATTCTTAGATTCTTTAAAAAAGGCGGCCTCTAACTTAGGCATTGAGACTCCGAACATAGACGAACTTGTAGACAAAGCGGTAGATAAAGCACGCTCAACCGTCAGCGAGCTGGGCGTGGATGTCGACCGCATCAGTTCCATTGCCGAACAAACCAAGAAAAAAGCCCAAGAAGCAGCCGCCGGGTTGGGCCTTATCGATGAAGAAATCAAAGAAATAAACATCTCCGTAATTCAAAAAGCCCTGTCAAAAGACAAGAGCCTTAACGTCACACCCATAACCGACACGGCAGTAAGAGTGACGGCGGTTCCTTCAAAGGAAATTCCGGCCAAATGCAACATTGTGGTCGAATTAACCAAAGACTCAATTGTGATGCACCTTGGCGTAAGCGATTTTGAATCTGCTCGTCAGCTGGCGCAATCCGGCCTCGATATCGACATTGCCAAAGAGCCCGCAGAGGTAACACGCACCGTGCCGTTCGCCGATATTAAAACCATCAAGACGCTCCATAAAGAGGTGACCGGCTTCATTGCCGACATCTTCTCTCGCCTTGGCGCCAACGGTGTCAAAGACGGCATATTTGACCGACGCCCGTTCATCCCTGCCGTGGTCCGGGATTTGGTGCGCAAGATGCCCGGATTCGTCAAAATCGACGACGACGGCGACGCCCAATTCAAATTCACACAGACACGTAACTTTGCCCTGCAATCATACGCATGGATTTATATCAAAAAGGAATACATCTCCTTCGACTCATACCTTACCGACTTCAGTTTCTCCGGCTACCTCGACGCTGCATGCAAAAATGCGCAGAAAAATTTCCCGGACTGGACTTTCAAGGTTTACGATGGTAAAATCAGAATCAAGCGCACCATCAACCCCGCCGATTTCAACGCCGCATCAGCCGAAACGGCTGCCGTCGAGCGTCTATGCGAGTTCATGGCCGAACTCCCTGCGGCATGGCAGGCTGTGATGAAGGAACTCGGAGAGGCGTGCAAGCTCTCCGATGTTTTCGACCTCTCCCGTCTGCGTGAGGCGTTGTCAAAACTGCCAGACTACAAACTTACCGACAACGACGGCGACATAAAGATGATACATCCCGGCGCCACCGGCTTTCAAATTGAACGTTTTGCATGGGTATATCCCAAGCCAACCAAAGTAACCATCGATGCGGCTATCTCCGATTTCAAAAAACATATCTCCTCCTCTACCGACATCGCCAAGGTAATTGAAGCCTTCAACGCAAAAAACACTCCCTTCCGCGCCTACGATTTTAAAAACGTCATACGCCTCAAACGCGTATATGAGCTGTCGTCTACCAAAGGCGCCGACAAGACGGCAACCATACTCGACGATCTCAAAGCCGGCCTCGACCAAGCCTACAAGTACCTGGTAGACATCGCCCGGGAGTGCGGCATGAAGTACGACTACTACAAGCCCACCATAAGCGATACCGAGAAAGCCCTGCGTGCCCTTCCAAATGTCAAGGAAGTTAGTACGATTGACGGCGGCAAAGGCGTAAGAGCCAAACTGTACCAATCAACCACCACAGATAAATGTCCGCTGGCCCAAATAGAAATCGAAGTCCGCATTAACGACAATAACTCAACTACTGTCAAGAGTTATATCCACTTTTTCGAGAAGGTTGGCAACGACTCCTATTTTGTCAGCCTCTCCTTTCTCGAATCCATCTCTAAAATGATGGCAACCGCCTCCGGCGACATTTTCAAGCCGTTCCGGACAAGCAGTGACAATGCCGTCATAGAGAAATCTTTTGAATGTGATACTTTCGCCACATTTGATAAATTCCAAGGAATGATTTCCCTAATCCACGACTTTGTACTAAGCCAAATAGACGGCGCAACCGACCTTCGACTCGATGAAATCAACAAGGTCATCGAAGAACGAAACAGAGAACGTGAACGCGAGTTGCAAAGACAACGCGAAGCCATCGAAGAACAGAACAGAGAGCGTGAACGCGAGTTGCAGAGACAACGTGATGCCCTGAGAAACTACTCATTCACGCTGAACCTGTGCAGCGATGTTACCATACGGGCCATTCAGGAAGCCTTCACGGAAGAATATCCCTATCTGCGCATCGGTTTCTATATGGTAAAGACCGCCAAGCAAGCCAACACTTCCGGAGGAACTATCGAATCCATCGACTCTGACACATACCTTGGAAACATTCGCTCCTTCAAGAGCGACAAACGTTTCACAATCTACGGTAAATCAACACCCAAAGAGATTGAAGCAGGAATTCGATCAAGCACCGGCCTTACTGTAAAACTTGGATACAACGACGAAAACGACGAACGCTACTACATCAGCCCCCAAAGCCGATTCTACACCACCGCCATCTGCGACATCAACGAAGAATTCCGAAACAATGGCTACCAACGCGCCGACATTTCATAACACAAATCTAAAATAAAACCGCCCTATCCAAACGGTATCAAAATAATTTGTGCGATTTTGCCCAAAAGTTTTGCATTTGCAAATATTTTATATTATATTTGCAAATGCAAAATTATTTTAAACCAATACTACTATGAATAACGCTCAAATCAAACCGGAATGGCTCGAAATCATCGCATGCTGCTGCGCAAAAGTGCAGATGGACCTTATCCGCGCCATCGTGGCGTGGCAAACCGACGGCACCATGCCCGACTTCCGAGGCACAAAAAAAGCGCTGTTCCTTATGATGGTGCGCGACCTCTCCGGCCAAACCGCCGCCTCAGAATCCGCAACTGCCGAAGCATCGCAAGAGCCCGAAACCCAACAAAAAGAGGAATCCCAAGCCCCTGCCACCGAAGAATCTCCCCAACAGCAACCCGAACCCGCGTCTAAACCCGCGCCTGCCACCCCCGCGCGCAGAAAAAAGGACCCGCGCCGCAATTTCTTCCCTTACAGTCCACTCTACTAACCGCGTCAACACAGTGAGGGACGCACGGCTCGAGATAACCCACCATCATTGTCCCCCGACAGTTCGTAGATTGTTCAGGCGTGAGACAACCCGGCGGTTTGCATGACTTGCATGACTATTGTGTGGCGAAGCCACGTAGTTCTATATAACCTGGGGTTTTACACCCCAGGGCAGGACACTCTGTCCCTCAGCATGGCGGAGCCATGTCCTCGACTGCCATGTCTTGATATAAGCACATGGCTCCGCCATGGCCACCGTGTCCACCATGCCCCCCGCGTTGAAACGCGGGGTTACATAAAACCAAGTGGCTCCGCCACCACCCACAATCCGCGTTCGCCCCAAAAATTCACGTTAATGGTGGCCGAACACTACTTGTAATCGACGCGGTCGAGCAGGGAGCGGCCGAGGGTCACTTCGTCGGTATATTCTATTTCGTTGCCTACGGAGACGCCGCGGGCAAGCTGGGTGACGCGCACGCCCGTTTCGCGCAGGCGGCGGTAGATATAGAAATTGGTGGTGTCGCCCTCCATTGTCGCGCTAAGGGCGAGGATAACCTCGTCGACACCGCCGGCACGCACACGCTCTACCAACGAGTCGATCTGCAAATTGCCCGGACCTATGCCGTCGACAGGCGAGATAAGGCCACCGAGCACATGATACAGCCCGGTGTATTGCCCCGTGTTCTCGAATATCATCACATCCTTCACGTTCTCCACCACACACACCGTGGAGCGGTCGCGCAGCTCGGATGCGCATATGGGGCACACCTCCGTCTCGCTTATATTGTGGCACACGCTGCAATAGCGGATGCCGCGGCGCAGGTTTATGATGGCATTGCCGAGCGCCTCGGCGGCTCCGGCATCCTGACGCAGAAGATGCAGCGCAAGCCGTAACGCGGTCTTGCGCCCCACCCCGGGCAGGCGCGCCAGCTCGGTCACCGCCCCTTCAAGCAATATAGATGAAAATTCCATTTAAATCAATTCACAATGCACAATGCACGATGCACAATTTTTTCAATGCACAATTTTTTCAATGCACAATGCACGATGCACAATGCACGATTGTGCTACGCGGCGCAGCCTTATTGTGCATTGTGCATCGTGAATTGTGAATTGAGTTTAGTCCATAAGTTTGCGGTAGCGGCGACGGGGCAGTTCTTTGCCACCGTTTTGCGCCTTCTTGTATTCCTCATAGTCGGAATACGAGCCTTCGTAGAACACGACCTTGCCGTCGCCTTCGAACGAAAGGATGTGGGTGCAGATACGGTCGAGGAACCAGCGGTCGTGGCTGACGACAACAGCGCATCCGGCGAAATCGTCGAGACCTTCTTCGAGGGCGCGGAGGGTGTTCACGTCGATATCGTTGGTAGGTTCGTCGAGCAGCAGCACGTTGCCCTCCTCTTTAAGAGCCATGGCAAGGTGCAGGCGGTTGCGCTCGCCACCGGAGAGCACGCCGATTTTCTTTTCCTGGTCGGCGCCGGTGAAGTTGAACTTCGACAGGTAGGCGCGGGCGTTTACATCGCGGCCGCCCATGCGGAACGACTCTACGCCCTGCGAGATCACCTCATAGACGGTGCGCTCGGGGATAAGGTCGTGGTGACGCTGGTCGACATAAGCAATCTTCACGGTCTCGCCCACGTCGAACGTGCCGGCATCGGGTGCTTCCTGGCCCATAATAAGGCGGAACAGCGTGGTCTTGCCGGCGCCGTTGGGGCCAATTACGCCAACGATACCGTTGGGCGGGAGCATAAACGAGAGGTCCTCGAAAAGTTTCTTTGTGCCAAACGATTTTGTAAGGCCCTTGGCCTCAATCACCTTGTTGCCCAGGCGCGGACCGTTGGGGATGAAAATTTCCAGACGTTCTTCCTTCTGCTTCTGGTCCTCGTTGAGCAACCGGTCGTACGACGACAGACGCGCCTTTCCTTTGGCCTGACGCGCTTTGGGAGCCATGCGCACCCATTCAAGCTCGCGTTCGAGAGTCTTGCGGCGTTTCGAAGCCTGCTTCTCCTCCATAGCCATGCGCTTGGTCTTCTGGTCGAGCCACGAAGAATAGTTGCCCTTCCAGGGAATACCTTCGCCGCGGTCGAGTTCGAGAATCCAGCCGGCCACATGGTCGAGGAAGTAGCGGTCGTGGGTAATGGCGATTACCGTGCCGGGATATTGCTGGAGATGCTGTTCGAGCCAGTCGATAGACTCGGCGTCGAGGTGGTTGGTAGGCTCGTCGAGCAACAGGATGTCGGGTTGCTGGAGCAACAGGCGTATCAAGGCCACGCGACGACGCTCGCCACCGGAGAGAGTGTCGATTTTCTGGTCGTCGGGCGGGCATTGGAGGGCGTCCATGGCACGCTCGAGCTTCGAGTCGATGTTCCACGCGTCGGCGGCGTCGAGCTTATCTTGCAGCTCGGCCTGACGCTCGATCAGGGCATTCATCTTGTCGGGATCTTCGAGCACCTCGGGGTCGCCGAACGCCTCGTTCACCTTGTCGTATTCGGCGAGAAGGTCCATGATGGGCTGCACGCCCTCGCGCACCACCTCGATTACGGTCTTCTCCGGGTCGAGTTGCGGCTCCTGTTCGAGATAGCCCACGGAATAGCCCGGCGAGAACACCACCTCACCCTGATAACTCTTGTCGATACCGGCGATGATTTTCAACAGCGAGGACTTACCCGAGCCGTTGAGACCGATGATACCGATCTTCGCGCCGTAGAAAAACGACAGATAAATATTTTTTAGCACTTGCTTTTGAGGCGGGTACGTCTTCGACACACCCACCATCGAGAATATCACTTTTTTATCGTCAGCCATAATTATGGATATTTATTCAATTTCCCTGCAAATTTACAAAAAAATCCCCAACCCCGCAAACGTCAAGACGCTGCGCTACTTTCGCAAGCCGGAGGCTCGCGTTCCTACCGGGTGAGGGGATGGAGGATGGCGGAGGTGGAGAGGCGGATGGCGGTGGAGAGGGAGGGGCGGGATTCGCGGAGGATGATGGTGCGGTAGCCGCGCGGGCCGAGGTGGTTGTATTCGGTGTCGCCGCCGGAGTAGCGTCCATAGGCCAGGAGGATGCCGTGGAGGACGGTGGCATAGTCGTTGTCGTGGTCGTGGCCTACGAATACGGCGAATACGTCGCCTCGCTCCTTGAAGGCGGCAAACAGGCCGGAGTTCAGGGCCGGGGAGCAGCATTTCTCGCCGCGCGTGCCGGCAAGGGGCGTGCTTTGGTTGGAAGCGGCCTCGGCAAATTCGGGCAGGGGGATATGAAAAAATGCTACCGACGGCAGGGGCTCGCCTGAGTTGGCCCGGGCAAAACGCTGCGACTCGGATCGATACCAGTCGATTTGCCCGGACTTGATGTAGTCGTAGCCTTTCACGCCGGGGATGCGGCAATAGGAGTGGGAGTCGAAGCAGTAGAGGGCGGCGGCATCGCGTTTGCCGTCGGACGAGAGCACGGGCAGGACGAAGTTGGTAACGCCGGGAATCCCGGCCACGGAGTCGGTAAGGTTGCCGGGGTATGAGCGGATTATGTCGAAAAGTTCGCGGCGCGACAGGCCCGATTCGTCGTCATGGTTGCCAAAGGTGACGGCAAACGGTACGCCGGAAGACGATACGGCAGAAATGACATTGCGGATGCTTTCACGCGCGTTGCCGTAGATAAGGTCGCCGGTGAGCACGACAAGGTCGGGAGCCTCGGCGCGGATGGCTTCCTGCAAATGTGTGATTACCGAGTCGCACCGGCTGTCGCCGTGGATATAATGGAGGTCGGTGACCTGCAAGATATGGAAAGTGCTGTCGGGCCGGAATTTCAATACCGGCGCGGCGGCATATGCCGCTATGGGTGCGAGAAATGCAATTATTGATGCTATAAGCAGATTTTTTGTCATGGCTGTAAAATTTTGAAAAATCAGGCAGACCGGGCGGTCTGCCTGATGAACAATCCTTTTAACCTATATCTTTCAATCTTAGTTTTGAGGGAGAAGTTTCACAACTTCATTACACTTTTCTTTCTTCTATAATTATCCTATTCTTTTGGAGTGGGTTGTGCGGCGATGGCGTCGCGGTACTTGGCGAGGAGTGTGGCGGCCACTTCGCGGCTGTCGCCTTGCGGGGTGGCGGGGAAAGAGCCGACACGGTAACGCCACCAGTTTTTCTCGAAGTCGCATACGCGTTTCTTGTAGGCGAGGAATTCGGGGTCGTCGGCCTTGTCGCCGAATTTGACGCCACGGTCCATTGCCGAATCGACTGCGTCGAAGAACATCTGCCAGCGGGGCATGTAGAACGTTGAAACCAAGCCTTGCCATGTGCGCGAGGCGTAGTCGTTGAGCGGCTTGTCGGCATCGCCCCAAGTGGTGATGAGGTTGCGGGCGTTGGATTCGTAATAGTCCTTTTCAGCATCGGTCACGCCCCACGAGCGGGCATCGTCGATCCACTTGCCGGTGAGGAAGGCGCTCTGTGTGGCAAGGAGGGTGTCGAGGTCGCGGAGGATGGAGAGCATCTCGGCCTTGCGACGGTTCATCTCCGCGCGGTCGCCGGCATTGTAAGCCTTTTCGTAGAGGCGGAAAGAGGTGAGGAAATAGTTTGACAGGAGCTGACGGGTGATGTTGGTAAGGTCGTAGGCGTAGGTATCCCCCACTCCTTCGGCGGCGAGCATCTCGTCGAGGACGGAGATGAGCACGCGGTTGTCGTACTTGATGCGCGGGTTGGCGTAGCGCGTCTTGTATTTGCCGAAGCAGGGGCGCACGTTCACCATGGGGCACTGGCCGGGCGATGAATAGGCCACGTACACGCTGTCGATGAGCAGCTGCCAGGCCTTGCGGCCGTGACTGTCGGTTTTGCCCACACGGCGGTCGGCGAGGGCGGGAGTCCAGTCGGCAAGGTTTTTGTGGGTATCGAAATCCCAGGCCTTTTCAAACACATACTGGTGCATGAACGGGTTGCAGTCGAAGCCTTCGAGGGTGGAGCCGACGCCACGGAAGCCGTCGCCGCCGTTGGCCACGGTGTTTTCGACGCGCTCGTTCACTGTGGCGATATTGCCCACGAGCATGGTGTTTCCGCCAAAATTGCCGAGATAGCACCAAATGAAAGGCACGCCGTGGAACTTGTCGGTACGCTGCCACACCTCCTGACGCTCGCAGTAGTAGTCGAGCAAGAGCTGGCGTTCGGCGTCGAACGACGTGATGTAGGCCTTGATGCGCTCGGGCGTCCAGTTTTTGTTGTGATAGAAAAGCCATGTCATTTGTAGCCAAGTGGCGTCGGGGTCGGCGGCGATGAGCGAATCGTAGACCTGACGGCTTACGCGGCCAAGGTATTCCGGCTCCCACGACGGGGGTTGCACTTCGTTGAACACGTCGATGCCGTAGATATGGTCGGTGCCGTAGAGCTCGGCTTGCTTTTCGAGGAATTTTTTCTGAATGACGGGGAAGAGGGGGTCCATCGGGTCGAGGAGCGAGCAAGCCGTCTCGTCGGTGAAGGCCTGCCAGGGCGACAGTTTGGAAATCTTGGCGTCGGGATAGATTTTTTTCAGGCCTTCGGGGACGTGGCCGGCAAAGGCGGGAAGGACGGGACGCATGTTGAGCTCGCGCTCGCGGGCCGTGATTTTCTGTTGCAGCTCGAGCTGACCGTCGAGCCACGACTGCGGGAGGGGTCCTTGCCAGGCATCCATGTTGGTCATGCGGTGCCAGGGCAGATGGGAGGGGCCTGTGAAGTAGGCTCGCACCTCCTCGTCGGGGATGCCGAGCTCGGTCCACACCTTATACCAGATGGATTCCTGGCCGGTGATAGCCAAAGGCAGATTCACGCCGTTGAGGGCCATCCAGTCGATGAGGTGTTCCCAATCTTCCCACTTCCACCAGGGCATAGTGTAGCCGAAAGTGCAGTAGTTGAGGAAAAAGCGGTTGTCGACACGGGCTTTCACCGAGATAGGTTCGGCGGGAAGAGGAAGCACCTCGGGAAGGGTGAAGCGCGCGTCTTTGTACCAGCCAAGCTCGGTGTTGCACAGATATTTGAGATAATGGTTCAAGCCCACGGCCATGGAGTTGGCATTGTTGCCGGAAATCACCACTTTGCCGCCATCGGCGGATATGGTGAACGCATCGGCATCGCCTTTGGGGACGAGGCGGAATTCAAATTCCCCGGCACGGTCGCCGAGCACGCGCCGGGCAAGGTCGCGCGCCGCCGTGACATCGTCGGCAAAAGCCACGACAGCCACGAGCAGGGAAAGAAGCAATGTGAGATATTTTTTCATGTTTTTGGGGATTTCGAGGGATTTCGATTTATTTCGATTTAAATCGATTTAAATCGAGGGGGGGGCACAAGCCGGAGGCTTGTGTTCCTGCCTTCCTGCCGGCCTAATTGGATTCGAGGAGGAGGACGCGGGAGGAGTATTCGGTGCGGTCGGCGGCGGGAAGATTATGGGTTATGGGCAATTCGAGGCCGGTGGACATGAGGAAGCGTCCGGAGAATGATTTGCCTTCGAATGAGAGGGGCTTACGGTCGATGCGGTTGATCTCGCGCACACGATAGTTGCGGTCGGGGTCGAGGCCGGACATGACGACACGGGGATACTGCTTGTTGCGGAAATTTTCGGTACGCCACCAGAAGAACACGGCTTTGTCTTTTTCGGGAGCGGCATAGAGCAACGATGCGACACCCTTATGGTCGTAGGGCGAGACAAGACGGTAGAGGTCGCCAAACTGCACGATGGGGCGTATTTCCTTGTATTCGGCGATAGCCTTGCGGCACTGCGCTTTTTCGGCTTCTGTCATATCCTTGGGCTGCATTTCCATGCCAAGACGGCCCGACATGGCCACGTCGGTGCGGAATTTGAGCGGAATGGTGCGCTGGGTCTGATGATTGGGCGTGGCGCTGATATGGGATGCCATGGCTATGGCCGGGTAGAAATAGCTTGTGCCCCACTGGATGAAAATGCGCTGGAGAGCGTCGGTGTTGTCGGACACCCAGAACTCGTCGAACCACGGCATCACGCCCCAGTTGGCGCGTCCGCCGCCACCGGCGCATGCCTGGATTGTCACATCGGGATATTTGGCGCGGATACGGTCGAGGGTGGCTGCAAGACCACGGTGATAGTCGATGTAGAGGTGACTCTGTTTGTCGGAAGTGAGATAGGCCGAGCCGTGGTTTTTGATGCAGGCGTTGGCATCCCACTTGATATAGTCTATTTCAGGGTACTTGGTAAGAAGAGTGTCTACGATCGAGAAAACGATGTCTTGCACGGCCGGATTGCCCATGTCGAGGGCAATCTGGTTGCCCCCTCGGCCGTATTGCGTCTTATGGCTTTTTTCTTCAATAACATATTCGGGGTGCTCGCGGTAGAGCAGGCTCATGGTGTCGGTCATTTCCGGCTCGATCCAGATGCCGAAGCGTATGCCGCGCTTGCGGGCTGCGTCGGTGAGGCCTTTGATGCCGTGGGGGAGCTTGCGAGTGTCGACAGTCCAGTCGCCGAGGGCGGCCTTGTCGTTGTCGCGGCGGTAGACGGGCCCGAACCAACCGTCGTCCATGACGAAAAGCTCGCCGCCGAGGTCGGCAATATCGGACATCATCTGGGCCATTTCTTTCTCTTTGATGTCGAAATAGACGCCTTCCCAGGAGTTGAGCAGAATCTTGCGCTCGCGGTCGCCGTGGGCCATGCGGTGGGCGCGGCCCCAGCGGTGGAAATTGCGCGATGCGCCGCCGGTGCCCTCCTCAGAGTAGGTCAAGGCCAGCACGGGAGTGACAAACTGCTCGCCGGGAGCGAGATGATATTCAGAATTTTCATCGTTGATGCCGGCAAAGAAATGATGATACGACGAATGGTCGGTGTCGATGCGCAGGAGATAGTTTCCGGAATAGCAAAGTGCGGCGCCTATTGTGCGTCCGCTTTCCTCACGGGGCTTGCCGTCGAGCGAGAGCATGACTTCGGAGTGGGCATAGTGCGAGTTGCGGATGCCGTCCTTATTTTTTATGGATTTGAGGCCGTGGGTCAAAGGCTGCTGCTCGAGCTGGGCCTCATTGCCCCAGTTGCCCCAAAACGATGATAGCCACACGTCGCCGAAGCGCACGGGCAGGTAGCCGGATGCAAACTGTGTGAGCGTGACGGCAGAAGGCTCGTCGTGGGATATTTCCGTCCATGTCTCGATTACTTCCGAATCGGGCCATGTGCGGTAATTGACATCGACTGTGAAGGGGTAATATGAGTCTTTGAGCGTGATTGTGGTGACGGGGCCGTCGCGTTTCACGGATGCCACATTGAGGTCGAGGGTCATGTTGCCGTCGGCATGGCGGGCGGCTACGGCGGTTTCCGACACGGTGGTCATGCCATAGGCGGGGTATGCGTTGAGACGCGGACCGCCTGCCGATTTCAACGCGGCGGCATCGGCGGGAGCCAATTTGGGTCCGTAATAGAGAAATTTCAGCGGACGCCCTTCTGTGGCGTCGAGCACGATCGACGACGAAGGGGTGTTGATATCCACGATTTCGGCAGACGCTGAAATCGCGGACAGAACAAGCATTGACGTTACGATACGTTTCATTTCAAAATTGATTGAAGCAATTCGGGTTCGTTGGTGGTGATGAAATCGGCGCCTTTCTCGATGCACCATTTCATGTCGCCTTCTTTATTCACTGTCCATACATTCACTTTGAGTCCAAGGTCGTGAGCCTGCTTGAACCATTCGGGATGTTTGCGCATGGCGCCGATGGAATAGTCGAGGCCGGCGGCACCGGCTGCTTTAAGCTCGGCGGGAGTCATGTCGCCGGAGAGATAGAACACGGGAGTGCCCTTGGGAGCGTACTTGATAAAATTGAACAGGCCTTCCTTGGAGAAAGTGATGTATTCGGTGCGGTCTTCAAGACCACGGGCGGCGATGAGAGCCACAATGTCCTTTACCACCTGCTCTTCCTTGGCCTTGTCGGCGTGTTCCTTCATTTCGAGGATGATGCGTGTATCAAGGCCTTTGGCCGTGTCGAGATATTTCTGCAAGGTGGAGATGGTCTCGCCGTTGTGGAGCCCCTGGGGCATGACTATGGAAGCGGGGGATGTCTGAATTGTGATACCGTTGACTGTGGCGTCGTGGTTAACGACGATAGCACCGTCGGCCGTGGCCCACACATCAAATTCCGAGCCGTAGCAGCCGATTGAGTCGGCCTTTACCAGCGAACGTATGGAGTTTTGCGCCGAGCCGTCGGCTTTCCAATATCCGCGGTGGGCGATTACTTGGGGATTTGCGGCACAGGCTCCGATGGCGACTATGCCGAAGCAAGCAGAAAGGAAGGTTTTGGAGAAGTTCATTTTTAGGTGAGTATAATGTCAGTTTTTTTATCCGCGAGGCACAGTTTCACAGTGCCTTTGATTGGTTTCCCGGATAACCCCGCATGTCGGCTTCGCCTCCATACGGGGTTAACCAAGGAGTCACGGCTTCGCCGTGTAAAGTTACATAAAATCAAGTTATTTTCACAAGCCGGAGGGTTCTTTGCCTTTGGCAAAGCGCTCCGCGTTGAGTGTTCCTACCGACTAAATAGTGTATTCGATTTTGATTTCTTTGTTGACGGAGGTGGCGGGGACGACGATTACGGGGCAACCGGCTTTTTCGTCGCGCTCGATCTTGGCCTTGCGGCCGTTTACCTTGACGTTGGCTGGGTCGACGCCGGGCACCTGCAAGCGGTAGGCACGGGTCTTGACCATATTGTCGTAGCCGCCTTTGACGGGGCGCACGGTAACGACGGCACGGTTGCCGGCCTGCGTGTAGTCGAGGGCTGTGGTGGCATATTTTCCTTCGGTGTAGTCGAGGGAGATGCCGTCGTCTTCGTAGAGTTCGAAAGAAGTGTCAACATCGCCGGCGGCCGGGTAAACGCGCATGACAAGAGTGTTGAGCGCGGCTGTGGCCGGGCGCGGAGTGTAGGGCTGCATGGGGAGTACCATGCCGCCTTTTACGTACATGGGGAACTCGTCGAGGGGCTTGCTGATGTTTTTGGTGTCGCCGCCCTGATGACGCTCATGGGTGAAAAAGTCGTACCATGCCTCGTTGCCGGGGAACCACACTTTCTGGGCAGCCACCTTGTCGGGGCCTTCGCCGGGCGAGGTGATGGGCGCGGCGAGGATGATGTCGCCGAACATGTATTGCTGGGGGTTGTCGAAAGCCTCGGGGCTTGCGCCATAGTCGATATACATGCCGCGGTTGAGGGGCACCATCGTGTTGTGGACCTGCCATACGCTGCTGTAAATATAGGGCATGAGCTCGGAGCGCATGTGGTACATGCGTCGCATGGCCTTGGTCTCGGCATCGCCCGAAATCCAGGGACGGCGGTCGAGTTTGGCATCTTTGGTGGAGTGTACGCGGAGGGCAGCCGAGAGAGCGCCGAACTGGGTCCAGCGGGTTGTAAGCTCGGGGTTGGGCTTGCCGCGGAAGCCGCCGATGTCGTGTGCCCAATAGTAGCATCCGCCATTGCCTGAACCGGCGGTGAGCTTCACTTCAAATGCGAGGATTTCCCAGTTGGCCTGGGCGTCGCCTGAGAACTGGATGGGATGGCGATGGTCGCCCCATCCGGCCCAGCGGGAGTAACCGGCGCCGCGACGGCCGTTTTTCTTAGAGTCGCGGTAGTAGAGCTCGTTGACCCAGGAAAGAGAGGTGGTGTTTGTGCCCCATACATAGGGGTAGAGGTAATTCTGCTGCCAGTCGAGCCACCAGAAATCGACGCCCATCTTTTCGTGGGGCGCATGCGCGTACTCGAAGAAATGCTTCATGTAGGTGGAGTCGGAAAGGTCGAACAGGGGCACTTCGCCGTCTTTTGCGCCAACGGCTTTGGCAAATTCGGCATAATTCCATTCGTGAGGACGGATGCCGTCGTGGGGATGGTCGTTGAGCGACACGGTGATGCCTTGGTCGTGGACGGCTTTTACGAGAGCTTCGGGATCGGGGATGAGGGCTTTGTTCCAGGTGTAGCCGTTCCAGTTGAGGTGGGCGTTATGGCCTGTGCCGACGGTGGCGTCGTTGGTGTGCCAGCCCATGTCCATGACGAGGTTGTCGATGGGGAAATCGTTGTCGTCGTAACCCTTGATGATGTCGAGGAACTCGTCGGCGGTGTAATCCCAATAGCGGCAGTACCACACGCCGTGGATATATTTGCGTGTCATGGGCACCTTGCCGGAGATGGCGCCGAGCGAAGCGAGGGCGGCGCGGTAGTCATTGCCGTAGATAAAGCAATATTGGTCCTGGATGTGGGTTTTGGTGTCGCGGGGGGCAATCCAACCGTCGACCAGGATGTCGGAGCGGCCGTCGTCGATCATATACCATCCGTCGCGCGAGAGGATACCGTCGTTCATGGGGATTTCCTTTGTGACGCGGTCGAGGGTCTCGATGGGTCCGCCGAGATTGTTTTTAGGAAGGAAACGGTTGGTGAATTTCTTCTCCTTGCCGTCGAGGGTGTAGTACACGGCGAGGTTGGATGTGGAGAAGGGGAATCCGTCGGCATGATAGCGGATACGCAGGGCCGGGGTGGTAATCTCGTACCAGCCGGCCTCGTCGAGGGGCGTTATAGTGATCTGCGCGGTGTCGAGCAGATTTGAGCGGTCGTAGGCAAAGAGAGTGGGCTCGTCGACGAAAGTGCCGTCGGTGGAGTATTCGAGGCGCAGGAGCGTAGGGGTGACAATAGACAGGCGGTTGTTGCCAAACACCATGGGATTGTCGGCGGCCCATCCGCAAGCCATTGCAGCGCAGCCTAAAAGAAATGTGGCGAGTCGTTTCATATTGGTTTATTTTGACAGGAAGACAGGAGAGAATTTTGGGAAATAATTGGTTTTGCAAGTAAGGCACGGCGAAGGAGCGCCTCGTGTCACAGTTGGCGTTGTCGAACGCTCCGGCAGGCTCCGCTCCAATACCGCGATTGATTCACATCGCCCGCACCCCGCATGTCGGCTTCGCCTCCATACGGGGTTAACCAAGGAGCCACGGCTTCGCCGTGATTTTTGCGGAGTGTTTTAGTTATCAGATGTATATACATGCAGGCGGGATGAGCGGGATGAGCGGACGCACGAGCCGTGCGTCCCTACACTGTGGGTACTTATTAAAAATATGGGTGTGCCGTAGATGATGGCGGCACACCCTTTTAGATAAAGTATGAGTTTAGCGGTTGGCCGTGGATTGGTAAACGTTGCCGTAGGGGTCGGTTGCCTTCACGGTAATGGTCTTCCACGAAGCGGCGGGCTTGTAGGTGAACATGTGCTTGGGTGAGCTCGGGCCTGCGGAGGGACGCACTTCCCATTCGTTGTCGCCTTGGAGAATCTGCACGGCGAGGGGGTCGGATGCGTTGGCGAAATTGGTAATGGTCTGCCAAGCTCCGCCGTCTTCCTGAAGTTCGACTTTCCAGTCTTCGCGCCAGAAGAAGATGTTTACGAGGATGTTCTCGTTGTCGACCTTGACGGGGTTGCCGTCGTCGTCCTTGCCAAAGCGGTAGGATGCTTCTTCGGGTTTGTAGATTTTGATCTGGTAGTCGGCGGGATGAGCGGCGCCTTTGTAGTATTTGTTGGTGAGCCGGTTGCCGGTGAATTCGAGCACGGCATATCCGCGGGGCGAGCCGTCGGAGCAAACGCCGACACCGTCTTTGGTGTTCCAATAAGCACCCATAACTGCGCCGAGGGTTGTCTCTTCCATGTTGTCGGAGATTATGGTCTGGAAATTCTGGTGGGTATGACCGGAAAGAATTTGCACTTCGGCATAGTCCTTGACAAGATTGTGAAGGTCGGCGGTGTTGGTAAGGTTGGAGTTGGTGGTGAGGGTGGCTGTGGGGACGTGAACGCCGATGAGAATCGACTTGGAGTGGTCGACATACTGGAGGTCCTTGGCGAGCCAGTCGAGTTGCTGCTGGTTTACGGCGCAGGTGTAGTCGTTGCGGCCGGAGGCTCCGGAGTAGATCACGTCGTCGAGCACTACGAGGTGCCAGTCGCCGATATTGCAGGAATAGTATGTGGGGCCGAGGGCGTCGCGGAATTCCTTGTCGGATTCTGTATCGCCTTTTGTTTTCTCGTTGTGGTCGTGGTTGCCGATAACGGAGAACATGGGCACGGGCACTTTCGTGATGGTCTGCACATAGGTGGGATACATGTCGGGAGCGTTCCAGATGATGTCGCCCAGAGAGATACCGTAGGCATCGTTGCCGAGACCGGAAGCGAGGTCGATCATGTCGGGAAGGATGTTGGCCTGCCAGTCGGTGACGTCGCTCTCATATCCGATTTGCACGTCGGCTACGGCGTAGAGCTTGAACGATTCAGGCTTTACGCGGCTTTTGAGGTCGAAGTTGACTTGAATCACGGCGTCTTCGTTGAACTGCAATGATTTGAAGATTTTGGGAGCGCCGTTTTCGACGGGAATCTGGCAGTCTTCGGGCACAGACACGAAGATGTGCTGACGGCCTACGGAGCGCATCTGGTATTCGCCGTTGGCGTCGGTGGTGATAACGTTGATACCGTCGCTGACCACGATGCCTTCGCGAGCCTTGCCGTCGACAGTGACACGGCCCACCACGTTCATGCCGTCCTTATGCTCGATATTCACGGCCGGTTCCTTCTCGATGCCGGTGCGGATTGCCTCGGGGGCATCGCCGCACGAGGCGAGGACAACAGTTGCTAATGAAATATATTTGATGAGTTTCATTTTCGTTTTTACGTTAAAGGATTAGAGTCTTAGTAACCGGGGTTCTGTTCCAGATTGGGGTTGGCCTGGATGGCGTATGCCGGAATCGGGAAGCGGTTTTTAGTGGGGTCGGATGCTGTGTGTTCCCACCAGTCTTCGGTGGTGAAGAGGCCGAGACGGATCAGGTCGGTGCGGCGGCGCATTTCGCCGAGGAATTCAATCATCCATTCGTCGGCAAGGCGGTACACGTCGAAATTCTCGGGCACGGGATCGGGGTCGATGCCGCCTTCGAAGTTGCGCTTGCGCACGGTATTGATAAGTTTTGCAGCACCGGGTTTGTCGCCTGTGCGCCATTTGCACTCTGCGAGCATGTAGTAGATTTCGGTGAGACGAATCATGGGGCAGTCGGGGTTCCAAAGCAGGGTGAGGTCGGCAGTGTTGGGGATAGGGCTCTTGACAAGACGGAAGCCTGATTCCTCGGTGCCGTTTAAGATGCCGGAACCTTTGCCATTGTTGATGTAGTCGACGAAGGTGAGGTTCTGGTTGAGTTTGTCGCGCTGGCCTTTGGTCCATTGCTTGGTGTAGGGGTTCTGCTGGGGACCCATGCAGAACATGCCGGTGTATTGCTTGTTGCCGTGGTAGACATAGGGCTGCTTGCGGAGGTCCTTGTCGTGGAATTTCTCGAAGGTGTTGCCGAGTTTCCACTGGGTGTAGATTCCGGAAGTGGCGCTTTCACGCGAGGGGGTGAGGCAGTAGCCGTTGTAGGGACCCCAGGGGAAAGTGGTGTCGAAATAGGCGTTGGCGTTGTAGTGGTAGTTGTAGCGGAAAACCGACTGCCATTCCTGCTTTGCATTTTCGGAAGGCATCGACCAGATCATTTCGGGCGAGCAGTCGTTGTCGAACGAGTGGGGGCCGTACCATGTGGGGTCGAGTTCGTATTTGCCGTAAACGCCGTCGATTATATCCTGGCATATCGCGGCACATTCGGTGAAGTGGTCTTCGCCGATATAGGCGTTGGCGTTGAAGTAGAGCTGGGCAAGGAGGGCGGCGGCAGCAGCGCGGCGGATGTAGCCGTCTTCGCTTTTGCCGAGCACTTCTTTGGTGTAGAGCAAGGGGATTGCGTCTTTGAGAAGCTGCTCAACGTAGGCGTAAGTCTCCTTGTCGGTCGAACGTGAGAGGAGGCCGTCGTTGGTCGACTTGTAGAGGGGCATGCCGCCGTAGAAGTCGAGGCCGCGCATATAGTAGTAGCCCATGAGGGTGTTGAGCTGCATGAGATGGTCGTCCTTGTCTTTCTGGGTGAGGCCGATGCCGGTGTAGTCGACGCCGGCGAGGTCTTCATAAGCCTCGAGGCAGCGGGCCACGCCTTCGACAGTGCCTTTGTAGCACTGCTCGACCATACGGTCGGTGACGGTCCATGTGTGCTGGTGGGGACGGATGTACATACCGTCGTTGTAGAAGTCGGTGCCGCGTGTGGGGCAAACGAGCTCGTCGGTGGTGAGTTCCTGCGACCACCAGCGTTCGCCGGCCATATACCACTTGGTGTGAGTGAAGGGGCGGCCAAGGATTGCGTAGGTATTTTCCGGCGAAGTGATGAAAGTGTCGGGTGTGACGGATGAGTAGAATTTCTCGTCGAGTTCGCAAGAAGAGAAAGCCGCAGCCGACAGCATCGCCATTAAAGCATATTTTGTTTTCATGATTTGCGGGAGATGATTAGAAGTTTAACTGCACGCCGAAAGTCCAGCGGATGGTTTGGGGATAGGTTGAGTATGTGCTACGGTAGTATTCGAAGCCGGGGAAGAGACCGTTGATGCTGACTTCGGGGTTGTAGCCTTTGTATTTTGTGAAAGTGGCGACATCGCGTGCTGTGGCATAGAAGCGAACCTTGTTGAGGTATTTGTTCCAGCGGCCGGTGTTGAGGGTGTAACCGAGGGTGATGGCGTCGATTTTGAGGAACGAAGCGTCGGAGAGGAAGTAGTCGGTTGTCATGCGGGTGTCGTTGATGGCAGCGTTGTCTGTGTAGGCGATTTTGAGCACGTTTTCCTGAGAAGAAGACTTCAAGCCTTTGTACATGTTGATTTCGTTGTACACGTCGAAGTCGAGCCAAGAGCGGAGTGTGATGCCGAGGTCGAAGTCGCGGTAGTGGAAGTTGTTGTCCCAGGAGATGATGAGCTGGGGCACGCCGTTGCCGACATAGTGCTTGTTGGCGTCGGTCTTGTTGGCGTCGGTGGCGGGCACCACGTTGTTGTCCTTGTCGTAGATGAGCCATTTGCCGTCGGCGTCGAGTCCGGCATATTTATAAAGCCAGAATTCACCGATTTTGGAGCCGTTGACCAGTTTCGAGGTGTAACCCATGGATGAGGGAAGAGCGTCGCCGTAGAGGTAAGAGTCGGTGTCGCCGAGGTTTTTGATTTTCGACGAGTTATGTGAGAAACGTGCTGTCGAGGTCCAGTTGAATTCCTTGCCTTGGATAATGTCGGCAGAGAGTTCGAATTCCCAACCGGTGTTGGTGAGTGTACCGGCGTTGGCCATGATAGTATTGTAGAGCATGGGAGGTGTGGGCGCGGGAATCTCGAAGAGCATGTCGTCGACTTGACGGTGGTACCAGTCGAACTTACCCCAGATGCGGTTGTTGAGGAATGCGAAGTCGAGACCGATGTTGAACTCTTTCTTTTCTTCCCATTTGAGGTCGGGGTTGGTGTTCTTGGCCGAGCCGTAGGTGGGGAGCCATGTGCCGTTTACGGGCCAGAAGGAGTAAGAGGTGTAGGTACGGGTGGTGTATCCGGAACCGAAGTCGTTGTTACCGGTCACACCGTAGCCTGCGCGGATTTTGAGGTCGGAAATCCAGTCGAGTTCTTCCATGAAGTCTTCGGAAGAAATGCGCCAGCCTGCGGAGAGCGACCAGAAGTTACCCCAGCGGTTGTTCGAACCGAATTTGGAAGAACCTTCGCGGCGGTAGGATGCTGTGGCCATGTAGCGGTTTTTGTAGGAGTAGTTGGCACGGCCGAAGAACGAGAGGAGGCGTTCGCGCGGGCTTTTGCTTGACTCCATGGATGCGAGGCCGTCGGTGAGGTCGGTACCGGCCGACATGTCCCATCCACCGATACCGTCGACGGTGAAGTTGGAGTTGGTCATTTCGAATTTCTCGTAGTTCTGTTCGTAGAAGCTCCAGCCTGCCACAGCGTCGAAATGGTGGTCGGTGTTGAAGTCTTTCATATATGAAGCGTAAGCCTCATAGGAGATGTTCTGGGTTTTGCTGTACTGGTGGTCGGCAGAACCTTTCTTGGATGAGTTAACCGAGTTTTTGTGATACTGGTTGTAGTAGCGGTAGAGCTGGTATGTGCGTTGGTCGACACCCACTGTGCCTTGGATGGAGAGGCCTTCCATAAGGTTGATTTTGAGGGTGGCGTCGCCAAGAATCCATTTGTCCTTGCCGGAGTAGTCCTGGTAAGCGATGGAAGCGACGGGGTTGTAGCTTGTGCCGCCGAAGCCCATGGCGTTTACGTTATAGAACGAGGGGTTGGAGGGGTCCCAGAGGGGAAGCGTGGGGTTTGCCTTCATAGCTTCCTCGAAGAGGTAGGAAGAGTTGTTGCGGCGGTCGCGGTCGGCCTGACGCACTTGGAGTTTCATGCCGAATTCGGCTTTTCCGTCGAACATGGTGTAGCGTCCGTTGATACGTGCGGAGTAGTCTTTACGACCGTCGCCGATCACGATACCTTTTTGGTCCTGATACATCAACGATGAGTAGACCTGGAGGTTCTGGGAGCCGCCGGACACTGTGAGGACGTGGCGCTGCGACAGGGGGTTGTCGCGTGTCATTTCCTTGTACCAGTCGGTGTCGTAGCCGTAGTCTTGGCCCACGCCGTATTCTACATATTCTTTCGACGAGAGCAGGTCGAGATGCTTGCGGACAGATTCGATGGAGAGCTCGCATGTGTAGCTTGTCTTCACTTTGCCTTCCTGGGCGCGCTTGGTGGTGATGAGGATTACACCGCCGGCAGCACGTGTACCGTAGATGGCGCCGGCCGATGCGTCTTTGAGCACGTCGATCGACTGCACGTCTTCCTGGTTGATTGTGCGGATATCGCCGCCGGGCACGCCGTCGATTACCACGAGCGGGCCTTGGCCTGCGTTGACGGAAGCGACGCCGCGGAGCTGGAAGCCGTTGGACGAGTTAGGCGAGGAAGTGCCGGAGATGGTGAGGCCGGATACTTTGCCTTGGAGGGCTGTGGCGATTGTGGCGCCGCCCATACCGGGATTGAGGTCGTCGGGGTTGATTGATGTGATGGAAGAAGTTACGCGGCGTTTTTCCATTGTACCGTAGCCCACGACTACGACGTCGGAGAGCACTTCGGCATTTTCTTTGAGGACGATGTCGACTTTGGAGCCTTTTACAGTTACTTCTGTGGGGAGGTAGCCGATATAGGTGGCAACAAGAGTCTGGCCTTTTTCGGCGTTGATGGTGAAATTGCCGTCGATGTCGGTGTTGGTGGCGAAGTTTGTGCCCTTCACGGCTACATTCGCGCCTATCAGAGGCTCGCCGGTTTCGTCGGTGACCGTACCGGTGACGTCGGCCCACGCGGCCACGGATGTAAGAGCCGCAAGAGTTATGATGAATGTGCTAAGCGCACGTTTGCACGAGGCTGCACGTTGCAATAGTTTTTTCATGCTTGATAGATTATTTTGTTTCTGTGCGGGTTACCTTAATGTTGTCGATATACCAGCGGTAGTATCCGCTTTGGTTGCCCTGAATAGCCGAGCCGAAGATGATTTTGGTGTTGGCGTTGGCACCGGAGTATTTGATGGAGGCGTGTTTCCATACCCAGGGAGTCTCGCTGCCTGTGGTCTTCTCGCTCTTGAATGTGGGAGAAGCGAGCACTTCTTGGAGAACGCTTTGGTCGGTGACGTCTTTGTCGGTGATCCAGCAAGCAATTTCCATCTTGTCGGTCTGGTGGTGAGAGTAGTCGAACTCGATTTCGATGTCGGCATAGTGACCGGTTTCGATGATGGGTTCCTTAATCATGATGGCGGTCTGTGTGGCGCCACGGTTCATTTTAAGGTATCCTGCCATAGTGTAGACGGTCTCGGAAGCGGCGTTGAAGTCGAAGTAGAGGCTCTGGAATGTGGGAAGCGGGTTTGTGAAGCCGTTGTCGGCGTATTTCCATGTGTAGATGTTGCGCGCGTCGCCGGCTTTCTTCTCCGACATGGCGTCGGTGCCGCCAATGGCCCAGTCCATAGTATCGTTGAAGTAGACGTAGCCCACGGGGTTGCTGTCGGGGGTGTCTTTCACGACGCCTTCCTGGTAGATGTTGAGGGTGTATTCGATTCCGTGGTCGGAAGTAAGGGTAAGTTTGCCGGCACGTTCGGCATCGGTGTTCTCATCGGCCGCAAGGGTAACTACGGTCTGACCTGCCGCGCCATGGTCGGGTGTGACTTTAAGCCACTCGGGCTTTTCTGTCACTTTCCAGGGTTCAACGGCCTGGATGGGAGCCATGAGCTGCTGGCCGTCGGCGGTGTGGGTGCCTTGGAGGTTGATGGTGATGGATGTGACGGGGATTGTGAATACCTTTACATCTTGGGTGATAGTGATAAGTTTTTCCGATTTGCCTGATTTTACGTGAAGCTGGGCTTTACGGGTGGCTTTTGTGTCGTTGGGAAGGACGTTGAGGGTAACGGCAGATTCGCCGGCCTCGCCTTTGGCCTTGGAAGGTTCAATCCAGTTGCAACCTTCGGGAAGGACGATTTCCCAAGCGTAGTTGGATGTGATGGTCACTTCGGGAGCTGCGTCCTTATCGGTCTTGCCGAGGATGTTGACGGCAAAAGTGGATTCGGACACGCGGAACACGTCGGGTTCGCGTTTCTGGGTGATAGACAGCTGCTCGGGGCGGCCGTTGGCAAGGCGGAATTCGACGTAACCGGTGCGGTCTTCGCCGGATTTGTTGGGCTGAGCCGTAATCCAGAGATATGCACGGCCGGCGTCGCCGTTTTCGTGATTGATAACGACCCATTCGGGCTTGGAAACGATTTTCCAGCTTTGGTTTGCACCGAGTTCTACCGTGGCCGGCTGTCCGGATTTGAGATAACCGTCGGGCTCGAGTTCGATATCGGACTCGGATGCTTCGATATAAGGGGCGAAATCGCTGTCGTCGGAGCATCCCGTGAGCATCGACCCGGCTCCCAGCAGCAATGCTGTGGCTGCTAAGCAAAAAATATTTTTAATTTTCATGATTGGTCTTTATTGCGGGGTTATTCCTCTGTGGTTTCTTTCACGAGAATATTGTCGAGGAAGTATCGGCAGTATTTGTTAGGCTGGTTGGAATCCCATGTTCCGTCGGGAAGGAGACCGCGCGAACGGATGGCGATACGGGTTTCCGAAGTGATGCCGCGCAGGGTGAATGAGAACGGAGTCCAGACAAATGGCGAAGGACGCGGACGCTCGATGGTCTGAACCTCGCTTACCTGGCCGTCGGCGCCGTCGATAGAGCCGGGTCCGGATACGATTTCCACCACCATGGGCACACGGTCGCCTTGACCGCCGCCGTCGGGACATGCCACCCACGACACGGTAGCGTCGGCCGGGCCGCCTGCAATGTTGAGTTTGGGAAGGATAATGCCGTTGTCGAAGTTGCCGTTGTTGTTAAACAATATATAATGGAGGCAAACGATGGGGAGCTCTTTTGTGGGGTCGTAGGGGGTGAGGCCCGTTTCAGCCCACAGGGGAGCGATTTTGTCGAAATCGATGTGCTCGCGGGGCTTTGTCACGGCGTTGTCGGTGCCGACGGGGTCGCAATATCCGAGCGCGATGGCCCACGAGAAATCTTCGGAATAGAAAGTGCGGTTTGTCTCAATCACCGGTTCTTTAAGGCTCTGTTTCACAGTGACAGTTTCGGCCAGATTGAAACTCTTGATAAGGAGGTGACCTTCGCGGACTGCCTCTGTTTTGTTTTCTTCGGCAATAACGGATACAATTTTGTATCCAAAACCGGTGGGACAGTCCACGGTGAGCCATGGGCTGTCGGATGTGATTTCATAGCCTTTATTGGCGGTAATGATCAGCGATGGCGTCTCGCCACTTTCCAACAGACCGTTCTTGACCACGTTGACAACAGCAGTGTCAACTTTCAGTCGCGGACCGGCCTCTTCGGCTTTGTCGTCGATTCCGCATGAGCCTAATGACAGGCACAGCACAGAAGCAACAACAGCAAGCATCATGGTCTTAGCTTTCTTCATTTGGGAAAACATGATTTATTGGTTATTGAATTATTAAATTTGGATTAGATTCGTGCGATAGTGTCAGACTTGAATTTCAGGTATCGGATCATAATAAACAGAATTCAAATGAAATTTTTGATTTTGAATTTGAATTATTTTTTATTTTGAGTATTTGATAATTTCGAAAGTATTTGCTTTTGTTTCGCAACAAAAGTATAACAAATAATTGAATGCACAAAATTATTTCGAAATATTTTTTTCGTTAAAACATGTTTACGATTCCAAACATCCGTAAATTGCATTAACAAAACAGGCATAACCCGTTACAAATAACATCATTAGCAGTTTTTAAACAAAACGCCTTGCGCGTTAACTTTTTTTATTGAAAAAAAGAATGACGCAAGGATTGTCTCAAACGAAACGAAACAAAATGTTATGCCTAACTTATTGGGCGATGGCAATCTCGATGCCCAGGTCCTCGATGCTGTGGACAATCTTGTCGGGCACGCCGGCATCGGTGATAATGAGGTCGACCTCGTTCATCGACGCAATCTTGCTGAAACCCCTGCGGCGAAACTTCGAAGAATCGGCCAGGACAATGGTTTTCTGCGCCGTGCGCATCATCACGCGGTTGAGCTCGGCCTCGCGCACATCGGTGGTGGTGATTCCGAAATCGAGGTCGATGCCGTCGACGCCAAGGAAGAGCTTGCTGCACGAGAAATCGGACAGCTCCGTCTCGGCATACCGGCCCACCACCGACATGGAGGTGTGGCGCATCACCCCGCCAAGCTGAATAATCTGCACGGCCTCGTCATGAGCGAGAATCACCGACGCGGGCAACGATGCCGAAATCACCGTAAGGCGATGTATCGGCTTGATGCAGCGGGCAAAGGCCTGCACGGTGGTGCCCGACGCTATGATAATGGAATCGTCTTTCGTAATCAACGACGCGGCATACTGGCCGATTATGTTTTTTTCCTCGGTGGCAAGCTTTTCTTTTTCGTTGATGGAGCGGTTGGCGATATAAGGATCTATCAAAATAGCGCGTCCATGACTGCGGTAAAGACGGTTTTTCTTTTCAAGCTCCGTAAGGTCCTTGCGTATCGTCACGGCCGAAACCGCCAGAAGCGACGAAAGGTCCGACACCTGTATCGATTCATGCTTGATAAGCGTTTCCAATATTAGGTTATGTCTTTCTTCTTTTGTCATGGGGCTAATTATTTAAGTAGATGTTAAAAATTAATTTATATTTACAAGCAGATGTTGTTTCATTTCAACAGCCATATCTTCGGATGCTTTTTGGACGCTTTCTCCCTCATCGTCAGCCACGTAGCTCGCTACGTTCCTTCCTCCTCGGAAGAAATCGCCTCAAAAATCACCTCGAATATATTGTCTGTTAATTTTTAACATCTACTTATATTTTTTTTGCAAATATACGCATAAAATCGAAATCACCAAATGTTTCGAAATCGAAATCTCGCCAAGGCAAATCGAGAGCCTATATATAATAATGTGTAAATAATATCTTTCGAACGCGCAACGAAAGCAAATACAAAACCAAATCGAAACCACCCGACAAAGCACCTTTTTATTATATTTACCTACATATCAATACTTTAACCTAAAATATTAAAAATTTCGCACGAAATATTTTGCATTTCGATTTTTAGTTATTACTTTTGTATCGAAATTACAGACAGACATCACACTGTCGATTCGAAATAAATACACGCAAAAATCTATCCCTTGACACCCTCTCATAATCACAATCAAGTTCCATTGTTTGATGTAATAATCATCGGAGGCGGCGCCACCGGCGCCGGTACGGCGCGCGACTGCGCCCTCCGTGGATTAAAGACTCTGCTGGTGGAACGTTTCGACTTCACGGCAGGAGCCACGGGCCGCAACCACGGGCTGCTGCACAGCGGCGCGCGATATGCCGTGACCGACAGCGAGTCCGCCGCCGAATGTATCCGCGAAAACAGGATATTGCGCCGTATCGCCCGCCACTGCGTCGAGCCTACGGGAGGACTGTTTATTTCCCTGCCGGAAGACGGAATCGAATATCAGGCAAAATTCATCGAGTCGTGCCAAAACGCCGGCATCGAGGCCGAAGCCATCGACCCGGCGCAGGCCCTGAGGCTCGAACCGTCGCTTAACCCTCGGCTTATCGGTGCCGTGACCGTGCCCGACGGAGCGGTCGACCCGTTCCGTCTTACCGTGGCCAATATTATCGACGCGCGAAAAAACGGAGCCGTGGTGCGCACTTATCATGAAGTGACACGCCTGCTCATCGCCAACGGACGCGTCGAAGGCGTGGAGCTGCGCGACAACCACACAGGAGCAATTTCCAAATATTACGCCAACATAGTGATTAACGCCGCCGGCATCTGGGGCCACCGCATAGCCCGCATGGCCGATGTGGACGTGAAAATGTTCCCGGCCAAAGGCGCGCTGCTCATATTCGGCCACAGGATAAACAATGTGGTGATCAACCGCTGCCGCAAGCCCGCCGACGCCGACATACTTGTGCCCGGCGACACCATCTCTCTTATCGGCACCACTTCGAGCCGCATACCCTACGACCAAATCGACTCAATGGACGTTACGCCCGAAGAAGTGGACGTGCTGCTGCGCGAAGGCTCCCAGCTTGCCCCTTCCCTGGCCCACACGCGCATCTTGCGCGCATATGCCGGGGTGCGTCCCCTGGTGGCGGCCGACAACGACCCGTCGGGGCGCAACATCAGCCGCGGCATCGTATGCCTCGACCACAAAAAGCGCGACGGACTCGACGGCTTCATCACCATCACGGGCGGCAAACTCATGACCTACCGCCTCATGGCCGAGGAAGCCACCAACATGGCCTGCGCCAAACTCGGCATCGACAAGCCGTGTGTCACCGCCCAACAGCCGCTGCCAGGCTCGGAAGAAACGCCACAAGACAAAAAAAGCGACACCCGCAAACACATAATATCGCTTTCTACCGACCAGAAAGCCGCCGAAGACCGCCACGGCACTCTCAGCACCGAAATAAAATACGAATCCGACGAGGACGAGGCATTGGTGTGCGAATGCGAGCATGTGTCGGTGGGCGAAGTTAAATATGCCATCGAAAACCTCCATGTCGACAACCTTATAAACATGCGCCGGCGAACCCGCCTGGGCATGGGCACATGCCAGGGCGAGCTTTGCGCATGCCGTGGCGCCGGACTGCTTCACAAGGCACACGGATGCACCGAACGCGCCCTCGCCGACCTCCACTCGTTTATCAACGAGCGATGGAAGGGAATGAAACCCGTGGCATGGGGCGAATCCCTTGTCGAAGGGCAATTCATGGCCTGGCTCTACGGCGGCGTGTGCGGGTTGGGCGATTTCGCAAACAAAGATAAAAACGACCAATGAAATACGACACTATTATAATAGGAGGCGGCATAAGCGGCCTCGTGGCAGGCATCACTCTCTGTTCTGCCGGACAAAAAGTCGGCATCGTGTCGTCGGGCCAAAGCGCCCTGCACTTCAATTCCGGCTCTATGGAACTGTTAGGTCACGACGGCCGCGGCAACGACGTCGACAACCCGTGCGAAGCAATTAAATTCCTGCCGCCGTCGCACCCTTATTCCAAAATCGGGGCGGCCACGATGGCGGCAATGCTTGCCGACGTGAAAGATTTCTTCGCGCGCGCAGGCATAAAATTATGCGGCGACGAGCATCACAACCATTACCGCATCACCCCGATGGGGGCTTTCCGCCCGGCATGGCTGTCGCTCGACGGATATGCCATGTTCGACCGTCCGGCCCATCTTGCCGACGGCACCATCCTTATCGTGAATATAAAAGGATTCATCGACTTCTATCCTGAATTTATCCGCCATGCCCTCGAAACATCCAATTATTGCGAAATACGCGAAATATCGCATCCCAAAATCGAAAGGCTGCGCAAAAGCGCGTCGGAAATGCGCCCGACAAACATCTCGGCTGTAATCAACGGCGATGTGGTCGAGGACATTGCCGCCGATATAAACACGCTTATCGAGCAGACCGGAGCCGACGCCGTGATAATGCCGGCGGTGGTGGGAAGCCTCAACGGGCATCCCGACGCCGAGCTGCGCCAAAGGGTGAGAAAACCGCTCTACTACGCTCCCACCATGCCCATTTCCGTGGGCGGCATGCACATGCAGATTACCCTGCGCCAATATTTCCGCTCTATCGGCGGCGACTATTTCTTGGGCGACACCGTGAGCTCGGCCGTGATCGACGACGACGGACATGTATGCTCCATCTTCACCGACAATCTCGGCGACACGCCCCTCGAAGCCGACGACTTCATCCTCGCCTCGGGCAGCTTCATATCCCACGGGCTGCTCGCCACATATGAGAAAATTTGCGAACCGATTTTCGGGCTCGACATCGAGGCTCCGGAAAACCGAGCCGACTGGTGCTCGCCCGACATATACTCGCAGCATCCGTATATGAGCGCGGGAGTGGCCACCGACAACATGTTCCATCCATCGATACAAGGGCGCCCGGTGCGCAATCTTTTCGCCGCCGGATCGGTAGCCTCGGGCTGCGACCCGCTGCACGAACAGTCGGGTGCCGGCGTGGCGATACTCACTGCCATGTTCATCGCCCGGGAAATACTCAAAACTTATCATCGACATGACATATAAAAGCGACAATATAAGCCCCAACAACTTCGAAGAGTGCATAAAATGCACCATCTGCACGGCTTATTGCCCGGTGTCGGCGGTGAATCCGTCGTATCCCGGACCGAAACAGGCCGGTCCCGACGGCGAACGCTACCGGTTGAAAAAACCGTCGTTCTACGACGAGGCGCTCAAATACTGCCTCAACTGCAAGCGTTGCGAGGTGGCATGCCCGTCGGGTGTGCGTGTCGGCGACATAATTCAGTCGGCACGGATACGGTACGGCAAAACGCGGCCTTCGCTGCGCGACCGCCTGCTGGCCGACACCGACTTTGTCGGCACCCTCTCGTCGGCCTTCGCCCCGATTGTCAACCCCACCCTGCGCACCCGCCCGGTGAAGGCGCTCATGCACTCGGTGCTCGGCGTGGACTCCCATCGCCAGTTTCCCGCATACTCGAGCAGCCGGTTCACATCGTGGTATCGCCGCCATAAACAAGAACAAGAGAAATATACCCGCCATGTGGCATATTTTCACGGTTGCTATGTCGAGTACAACAATCCCGCGCTCGGCATCGACTTTGTAAAAATAATGAATGCCCTGGGCTTCGGCGTGCGCTTGCTCGACAAGGAGCGCTGCTGCGGAGTGGCCAAGATTGCCAACGGACTCATCGACAAGGCCCGTCGCGATGCAGAGATAAACATCGAGTCTATACGCCGCGCCGACTGCCCGGTGCTCACCACAAGTTCGACCTGCACCCTCACCATGCGCGAGGAATACCCCCACCTGTTGGGCATCGACAATTCCGATGTGCGCGAGAGCATCCAGCTGGCCGTGCGCTTCATTTTCTCGCTCATCGACCGCGGCGAGGCCAAACTCGTGTTCCGCAACGACATAAACGAGACCATCGCCTACCACACCCCCTGCCACATGTCGCGTCTTGGCTGGGCAATATATCCGATATCGCTGCTGAAAATGATTCCGGGGCTCACCCTGAGGGTGCTTCCGCAAAATTGCTGCGGCATAGCCGGAACATACGGGTTCAAGAAAGAGAACTACGAAGTGTCGCAGCAAATCGGCCAGAAACTTTTCGATTCGATAGCCGAATTCAACCCCGGCTCGGTGGCCACCGACTGCGAGACATGCAAATGGCAGATTGAGATGTCGACCCCCTACAAGGTTGAAAATCCTATATCGATACTTGCCCGCATGATTGATTTTGAAAAAACACGCCTCGCAAACTCATAATTTTAGCTAAATTTGCATTGTGATATCTGATTATGCCGCCAATCCAGTTTCGCATGTATAGTTCACAGAGAAACGAAACCATAATGTGCAATCACGGCAAAGCCGTGGCTCATATGTTAACCCCGTATGGAGGCGCAGCCGACATGCGGGGTTGGACAAAAACACATCAATCGCGGTATTGGAGCGGAACGAAGTCGAGCGTTCAATTATTCAAGCCTGAGCGCGAGGCACTACTTCGCAGTGCATATTTATAACTTTCATCGACCGGGCATGTCGGCTTCGCCTCCATACCCGGTTATCCAAGGAATCACGGCTTTGCCGTGACTAACTTTTAAACATCGATTATTGAAATATACCTAAAAGACTTAAATATACCATGGGAAGACTACTTGATCCGCCACGCCACATCGAAGAGCGCACCGACGCAGGCGTTGACGCAGATTACAAAAAACTTCGCAACCAGGTGTTTCTGGGCGCTTTCATCGGCTACGCCGCCTTTTACATCGTACGCAAAAATTTCTCGATGGCCATTCCAATGCTCGAGCCGTTCGGATTCCGTCCGGGCGAACTGGGCACGGTGCTGGCCATGAATGCCATAGCCTACGCTTTGTCGAAATTTCTTATGGGCAGCGTTTCCGACCGTTCCGACGCCCGCAAGTTTCTTCCTCTTGGACTATTTCTGGCGGCCATATCCATGGCTTTCATGGTGGTGCCGGTGCAATTCCTCGGGGCCGAGCACAAGGGCCTGGCAATAGTGCTTATGGGCGTGCTCAACTTCCTTGTGGGCTGGTTCAACGGCATGGGCTGGCCTCCGTGCGGACGAATCATGACGCACTGGTTCTCGCAGAACGAACGCGGCACACGCATGTCGGTGTGGAACTGCGCCCACAACGTGGGCGGGGCTCTTGTCGGTCCTATGGCCGTGTACGGAGCCACATGGTTCGGCTCATGGTTCTACGGAGCGCACACCCAGTATTATTTTCTTGCCGGTACATTCCTGTTCCCGGCCGCCACTGCTATCTTGCTGGCTATCATAGCCTACTGCCTGCTGCGCGACACACCCCAGTCGTGCGGCCTTCCCGCCGTTGAGAAATGGCGCAACGACTACCCGAAGAACTACTCCGCCGAGTCGGAGACCGTGCTCTCGACAAAAGACATCTTCTTTAAATATGTGCTCAACAATAAGTTCCTGTGGTTCATCGCCATGGCCAACGCTTTTGTATATATGGTGCGCTACGGATGCCTCGACTGGGCCCCTACCCTGCTCACAGCCAAGAATATCGACCTGAAATCGGCAGGCTGGGCATATTTCGCATATGAGTTCGCGGCCATCCCCGGCACGCTGATATGCGGATGGATGTCGGACAAGATTTTCCACGGCGCGCGCGCTTTGCCCACAATGATATTCATGGCAATCGTGGCCGTGTTCATCGGCCTGTACTGGGCCTTTATCGACAACCTTACCGTGGTGTTGATTTCCCTTATCGGCATCGGATTTTTCATCTACGGCCCGGTGATGCTCATCGGCGTGCAAGCCCTCGACCTTGCGCCGAAAAATGCCGCAGGCACAGCCGCCGGCCTCACCGGATTTTTCGGTTATTTCTTCGGCACGGCAATTCTGGCAAACACCGTAATAGGCTATGTGGCGCAAAATTACGGATGGAACCAGACGTTCATACTCCTTATCGTGGCGTGTCTGCTCGCAATAGCCCTCATGGGCTTCACTTTCCGTCAGGAAAAACATTTGCTCAACAAAAAAAATACCGATAAAAAATGAATCCGGCCTATAATTCTCTCGGAGCCGACCGCAAGCGCTTCCTGTCGTGGCAGATGAAGACTATACTCGTCACGATGCTCGGCTACGCTATTTTTTATTTTGTACGCAAGAATTTCTCGATAGCCATGCCCGGCCTCACGGCTGAATATGGCATCTCGAACAAAAGTTTCGGCTGGATTATCTTTGCCGGGTCGCTCGTCTACGGGTTCTCGCGCTTTGCCAACGGCTATCTCGTCGACCGTGTAAAGGGCCGTATCGTAATGGCATCAGGCCTGCTGCTCTGCGCCCTTGCCAACTTTGCTTTCGGCTTCGGCGCCGACCTCAGCGCATGGGTCACCGGCACCCAAGGCGGCCCGCGCCTTGTAGAGACTCTCATCCTTTTCATGGGTGTGATTATTGTCATTAACCAGTATTTCCAGGGCATGGGCTACCCGCCTTGCGCGCGCATCCTGCCGCACTGGATACACCCGTCGGAACTTGCCACCAAAATGTCGATATGGAACTGCTCGCACTCGCTCGGCGCCGCCCTTGCCGTGATTGTCTGCGGATATATCATGGGCGCAATGGGCTCCGACATGTCGGGCAATGCTGAAATAGTAGATACCATCGCCGCCAATCTCGGAGCAAACGGCGTGACCGGCGACGACATAAACACGCAAGCCATATCCTATGCCTCACACATGGGAGCATGGAAATGGTGCTTCTGGATTCCGGCATTCATAGCCGTGGCCGGTGCCATTTTCGTGTTCTTCGGCCTCCGCGACGAGCCTAAGGATGCCGGGCTGCCCGACCTGCCCGACACCGGCCTCGGCCACTACGACGGTGCAAAAGACCCCAAGGCTCGCCGCAAGTTCGAGCTCGTAATGGTGTGGCGCAACCGCTGGGTGTGGACATTCTGCATAGCCAACCTCTTTGTCTACATCGTGCGCATGGGCATCCTCGACTGGGGCCCGAAATTCCTTACCGAAAACCGCAACCTCTCCATCCAAAGCGCGGGCTGGACGGTAGCCGCCTTCGAGATAGCCGGCATTGTCGGCACTCTGTTCGCCGGATGGGCCACCGACCGCTTTTTCCGTGGCAAAGCCCACCGCATGTGCGTGGTGTGCATGGTGGGAGCGGCCATATTCATGACCATCTTCCGCTTCCTGCCCGTATCGGCCGGAATCACCGTAACGGCAGCGACACTCGTGGGCGCGGGCTTCTTTATCTACGGTCCGCAGGCCCTTATCGGCATCGCTCTCGGCAACCAGGCCACCAAAGAGGCATCGGCTCGCGCCAACGGCCTTGCCGGCATCCTCGGCTACATAGGCTCGGGCCTGTCGGGTCTGCTTGTGGGCTACGTTGCCGACTGGTACGGCTGGACTGCCGTATTCGAGACTATCATAGTGGTGGCCGTCATAGGTGCCATAATACTAATATCGATGTGGCGCGCCCCGCGCGACGGCTACGCCAAAGCCGCATCCATAAATTACGAAGACTGACAATGAAACCGCAATTTTGGTCGCCCCTCGCCGAAGAGGAGATACGCGAAGCCTGCCGGCAGATACGCCATGTAGCCCTCGACATGGACGGCACAATATACCTCGGCAGCCAACTGTTCCCTTTCACAATCCCCTTCCTGCAATCGCTCTCGGATATGGGCGTGACATATTCATTCCTCACCAACAACCCCACACGCAGCGTCGCCCAATATCAGGAGAAACTTCGCAAGCTCGGCATAGAGGCCGGCATTGATGAGATTTACACCTCGTCGGTGGCTACTATCGACCATATCCGCATGCACTATCCCGAGGTGAAACGCCTCTTTGTGCTCGGCACCCCGGGCATGATTGCAGAATTTGAGGCCGCCGGATTTGAGATGGCCTCCGATGCCGACGGCGACATCCCCGACATGCTCGTGGTGGCTTTCGACACTACCCTTGCATATCCCCGCCTTTGCCATGCCACATGGCTCGCCGCACAGGGAATTCCATATATCGCAACAAACCCCGACCGCGTATGCCCCACCGACCGGCAGACTATCCTTGTGGACTGCGGCTCTATATGCGAGTGCATATTCCACGCCTGCGGCCGGCGCCCCGACCCGGTGATTGGCAAACCAAACCCCGGCATGCTCCGCTGCATCATGGAAAAACGAGGGCTCGAGCCAAATCAGGTGGCCATGTGCGGCGACCGCATCTACACCGACGTGGCCACCGCTGCCGCTGCCGGAGCCCTCGGCATCCTGGTCCTCTCCGGCGAGACCACTCTCGATACGTCGCTTGCCGCCGATCCGCGCCCGTTCCTGACCCTGCCTTCCGTTGCCGAACTTATCACATTTATGAAATAGCAAATGAACAACACACAACCGAAATCGGGCAGCAGCCGCCTGCTTGCTCTCGACATAATGCGCGGAATCACCATAGCCGGCATGATTCTCGTAAACAACCCCGGCTCGTGGGGAAATGTCTATTCTCCCCTGCTCCACGCCGACTGGCATGGACTTACGCCCACCGACCTTGTCTTTCCGTTCTTCATGTTCATAATGGGTATTTCCACATATTTTTCGTTGCGGAAATACGAATTTAAATTCTCATGGCCCTGTGTTGCGAAAATTTTGCGGCGCACCGTGGTGATATTCCTCATCGGCTTTGCCCTCGCCTGGTTTGGCAAGATGGTGGGCGCGCTCAACAAGCCGGATGTGTCTATCGCCGAAGCCATGTTCGATTTCAGCACAATCCGCATCCTCGGCGTAATGCCGCGCCTGGCATTGGCCTATGGCTTTTCGGCCATCCTCGCCGTGCTTTTATCGCGTCGGCAATTGGCATGGACAATCGTACTGTTGCTTTTCGGCTATTTCCTGATTCTTGTCTTCGGTCACGGTTTTGAGTTCGCCGACAATAATGTCCTCGCCATCGTCGACCAAAAAGTGCTTGGCGCCGACCATGTATACTCGTCGAAAATCGACGGAGTGCGGCTGAAATTCGACCCCGAAGGCTTGCTCGCCACCGTGCCCTCTGTCGCCCACTGCCTTATCGGCTTCCTTTGCGGATGGCTTATTGTGTCTACCAAGGACAACACCCTGCGCATCAACCGCCTGTTCATCGTTGGCGCCATTCTCACATTCGCCGGCTTCCTGCTCGCCTACGGATGCCCGCTCAACAAAAAAATATGGTCGCCCACCTTCGTGCTCACCACCTGCGGACTCGCCGCCTCGCTGCTCGGTCTTCTCATATGGATTATCGACATAAAAGGCCATAAGCGTTGGTGCCGCTTTTTCGAAGCGTTCGGCATCAACCCGCTGTTTATGTACTGCCTTGCCGCCGTATTTGCCATCCTGTTCCGCAACATACACCTTCCCGTCACCGACCTCAGCGGCCACGGCCTTGCCTCGGTGCGCGCCTTCCTCTACGACTTCGTGATGACACCCCTCTGCGGAGGCAACCTCACCCTCGCATCGCTGGGCTACGCGCTGCTTTTCGTCGCCTTCATCTGGTGCTTCGGCTACATCCTCTACAAAAAGCGCATCTACATCAAGATATAATCTTGAATTACGAATGACTAATGACGAATTATTGCCTTCGGAGTAATAATTCGTCATTAGTCATTTGTAATGGCACAAGCCGAAAATGCGGTGCATGGAATCGCGTAGCGATTCAAGACGTTAGCCCGGGGTGAAGCGATAGCGGAACCCCGGGTATCTTGAGGCTGGTTCATCGTGGTATTGGAGCGAGCGGCAGCGTAGCGTTCTGCACCACGGTTGGCGTTATCGAACGCTCCGGCCGGCCTACGCTCCAATACCCTGATAAATAACATCAACGCCCCCGGGGCTGGAGCCCCGCGCTACAATATTTGTCTCCTAACGGAGACCCAATGCACCGTAATTACAGCTTGAACCATTATAATTCGTAATTTGTCATTCGTAATTCGTCATTAGTCATTCACATTTATTCTGTTTCGATTACCGTGATGTGGAAGCAGGGCTGTTTGCGTTCGTATTTTACGAAGCAGTAGCCGCTCGAGCGCAGGTCGGCAAGCACCTGGGCGAGCTGCCGCTTTTGGGTCACGTCCATCTTTGAATGGGATATGTCGAAGGTGGTGCCGTAAAGGTGGCATGAATTTTCGGTGGCATTGCGGTTGCGGCGTTTAAGTTTTTTCACAAAATCCTCCGTGCGATAGCAACTGGTGAGGCGAAGGCGGTCGTGGCTGCCGGAGTATTCATGATACATCTTTCCTATTTGGGCGAGCAAGTCGGCGGCGGCAGGCGTAAGATAGGGAAACGACACATCGTGGAGATAATATGTGTCGCTGTCCTCAATTTTTACAAGCCGGCCGGCGGCAACTGCATCGGGTATGTCGGCCTCGCAAAGGGGCCCCACGCCGTTGGCCATGGCCTCGGCAACCTGCAATTCCTGCAAGTCGTTGAAAAAACGGCCATATGACGTGATATTGTGGTTGAATTTCTTCACCACATATTCTTTTTTGACATCTGCCGTATCCACCGGCTGACGCGGCGCCGTCTTGAAATAATCGGTGTAGACACTCCATCCCAACCAAACAATCAAGGCAATCATGCCAAGCGCCACGCAAGCCAGAATCACGCGCGCAATGCGTATGGTCCTGAGCGAATACATGCCCGAATGTGATCTTCTTTGCTTCATTATTTTTCTAAATTGACATGCAAAAATAGTCAATTTTTACAATATAACAAGCCGTGGTTACAATACAAGTTCGGCAAAAAGGCGGTCGAAATCGGCATCGAGGTCGGCCGACATTCCTGGGTGAGGCCGCGACGTCTGGATACACGCGCTGCGCACCGCCGTGAGCCATCGGAAACGCTCCTCGACGGGCCAGCCCGACATCTCGCCTGCCGCCACATGCCCCGAAGCAATAGCCTCGAACGCATCGAGATGCTTTCTCAGCATATGCTCGCTTATTGCCAACGCGGGCGCAAAAGCCTTTACCCTGGCAAAGTCGGCGACAATAGCCGTGCGTATCCATCGGCGACGCTTGCACATCATGATAAGGCCCACGTTGATAAACTCCTCGCGCTCTACCTTGGGCACAAACCTCACCACGGCATACTCATAAAGATTTTCGGGCTTCGATTGCATGGTCGGTGAAGATTTTAGAGTTTTCCAGTCTTGTTTTCAAAAAAGTGCGGTAAACGTCGCGCCGCACCCCGGGGGGCACGTCCTCGCCCTCGGTCACGAGCCAGCTGTCGGGAATAAGGTCGACAATGGCATCTATTTTTTCCGACGAAAGTGCCCGATGGGCACGGGCGTCGGCCTCGGCAAGCATCGTGGCCTTGCGCAGCAGCAGATGGTCCTTGATATAAGGAAAAGGCGTGAGAGCCGCTTTTGCGGCATCAGTGCCCGAATGTTGGAAATAGAGCGACGCGCCCTGGTCGATGAGCCACACTTCGGAATTGTACCATTGCAACATATTGGTGTTTCGCGCCGTGCGATCGACATTGGTAAGGAAAGCGTCGAGCCATACTATGACTGAGGCCGTGGCGGCGTCGACCGGGTTGTCGTAAGGGTCGATGGCAAGCGCCGATGAAAGGAAATGGAGGCCGATGTTCAGCCCCTCGCTTTTCTTCATCAGTTCCTGCACCTCAAAATCAGGCTCGGTTATTGCAAACTCATGCGGCAAGTCGAGAAATACGAGTTCGGGCACATTCAGCCCCAGAGCGCGGGCTATCTCGCCTCCTATCAGCTCGGCAATCAGAGCCTTGGCGCCGTGGCCGGCTCCCCGGAGCTTCACCACATACTTGAATCCGTCGTCGGCCTCGGCGAGAACCGGCAGCGAACCGCCCTCGCGCATGGGCATAATATATCGCGTAATTTGTTGATGTCTTAGTTTCATTAATGCAAAAATAACTAAAATAAGCGGATTTTTTCCTCGTTCGGCAAAAATTTGTAAATTTGCAACGACTTTTCAACTAATCGCCGTAATGAGAAAATTGCGCACCTTCCTGATTTTTGTCGCTGTGGCAGCCGCCATGGCCGAGGCTTGCACATCGCTTTTGGCTTCGGGAAAGGTCACCGGCGGCAGCCCCGTGCTGTGGAAACACCGCGACACGGGCACCGAGCACAATTTTATCGAACGCGTGGAGGCAACCGACTCCACACAGGCTTTCGTGGCCCTTTTCAACGGCGGCGACTCCTTGCTTGCCGAGGCATGGACGGGAATGAACGAGGCCGGATTTGCGATAATGAACACGGCGTCGTACAATCTTGCCCCCGACACCGCCCGGCTGAAAGACCGCGAGGGCGTGGTGATGCGCATAGCTCTCGAACGATGCGTGTCGGTAGCCGATTTCGACCGGCTGCTGCGGACGCTGCCCAAGCCTTTGGGCGTGCAGGCCAATTTCGGCGTTATGGACCGAAGCGGCGGCCTCGCCTACTTTGAGACCGACGACTACGGTTTCACACGCTTCGATGTCGATGCCGACACCGCCGGCTATATCATCCGCACCAATTTCTCCGTGACAGGCAACGACACCGACGGCATGGGCTATATCCGATTCGGCAATGCGACGCACCTTGTCGGCGAACGGCTCGCGGCCGGAGAGAAAATCACACCTTCGTTTTGCGTCGACACGCTCTCCCGCTCTTACTATCATTCGCTTTTCGGGCGCGATATCCTCGCCGACACCTCGGCGCATATGTTCCTCGATCAAGATTTTATTCCCCGACGCTCCACCTCGGCATCCATCGCCATAAGCTACGGCCGCTCCGGCCAACCCGTGATGCTCGTGGCTCTCGGCTATCCGGCTGTGGCGCAGACTATGACCGCGACCGTCGATTTCGTGCCCGAGGCCCTGCGGCCGACAGCTCCCGGCTTCCGCAGCCCGGCCTGTGATGCGGCGGTGGAGGCCAAACGCCTTATATTTCCGATAACACGCGGCTCCGGCCCTCGCTACCTTGACATGGACCGTGTCCGCCAAGCCTTAACAACAAACCGATAACGACTTCACCATAATGTCATCTGCGATATTGACAATATTACTGCTCGTTGTGTCAAACGTGTTCATGACCCTTGCTTGGTATGGGCATCTGAAACTGTCGTCGGCCGGCATATCCACCAACTGGCCGCTTTGGCTGGTAATCCTCTTTTCTTGGGGAATCGCCCTGCTCGAATATTGCTTCATGGTGCCGGCCAACAAAATGGGATTCGACGGCAACGGCGGCCCATATTCGCTTGTGCAGCTGAAAGTGATGCAAGAGGCCATTACACTTGTGGTATTCACAGTGGTGGTGATGTTTCTGTTTCAAGGCTTTGCCCTGAAATGGAACCATATCGCGGCCTTTATGCTGCTCATAGCTGCAGTATATCTCGTTTTCATGGACTAACCTTATTTTCCTATGACCGACAACAAACCGACAGAAAAAGTCCCCGGATTCATTTCGCGGCACCCGATAATAAGCAATCTCGTATTTATCGCAATCACAGCCGTTGTGCTGGTGTGGCTCGCCATGGTATTCCTCGATGTGTGGACCGACCACGGCGCCACCACTATCGTGCCCGATATCAAGAAGAACTCCTATGCCATGGCCAAGTCGATACTCGAAAAAGAAGGACTGTCGATTGAGATTTCCGACTCGATCTATGACGAGTCCATCACCCCGGGTACGGTAATAGAGTCGTGGCCTCATGCCGGAGCAAAAGTAAAACCCGGGCGCGAAATCTACGTTACCATCACATCTTTCCAACCGCGGAAAGTGTCTATCGGCATGCCTTTGACGGGCGTGTCGTCGCGTCAGGCTCTCTCTTATCTCGAATCGCTCTCAATCAAGAACATACGCATTGTAAACGTGCCCTCGCAATACGCCGACCTGGTGGAAGGCGCCAAATACAACGGCAAGGACATAACCCCCGGAATGCAGCTGCCTGTAACGGCCACCGTTACTCTCGAAGTGGGCAGCGTGCCCGAAGAATTCTTCAACGAACCGGCCGTGACCGACACCGTGCTGTCGACATCGGGCGACGATTTCGACGACCTTGACGCACGTATCGAGGCTGCACTTAAATCTGTCGGCGCCAATGAATAGCGACGAACAAATAGTGGAGCAGCCGTCGAATGTCGACCCTGTGATTGTTACGGCCGACGGCGTGGAGCTATATGAGCATTTCCGCTTTGTGGCCGACAAGGGGCAGGCGCTCCTGCGCGTCGACAAATTCCTTGTGCTCCGTCTTGAAAAAGCGTCGCGCAACCGCATACAGCAGGCCGCCGACGCAGGCTGCATCATCGTAAACGGCAAGGCCGTGAAATCGAACTACCGCGTCAAGCCTCTCGACGTGGTGCAGATTGTGATGGACCGCCCCCGCTACGATTTCGAAATCATAGCCGAGGACATTCCGCTCGATATAGTCTACGAAGACGAGTATGTGCTTGTGGTGAACAAGCCGGCCGGACTGGTAGTGCACCCCGGACACGGCAATTACTCCGGAACGCTCGTCAACGCCCTGGCCTGGCATTTCAAAGACAATCCCGACTACGACGTTACCGACCCGCGCCTGGGCCTTGTCCACCGCATCGACAAAGACACGTCGGGCCTGCTCGTGGTGGCAAAGACACCCGATGCAAAGACCAACCTCGGCCGCCAATTCTTCAACAAGACCACCCGCCGCGAATATGTGGCTGTGGTGTGGGGCCATCCCGACCCGGCCGACGACACCATAACAGGCAATATTGGCCGCAACCCGCGCGACCGCTTGCAAATGACAGTGCTCCCCGACGACGACCCCACGGGCAAACATGCCGTGACCCACTACTACACGCTCGAACGGTTTGCCTATGTGTCGGTGGTGAAATGCGTGCTCGAAACCGGACGCACCCATCAGATACGCGTGCACATGCGCCATCGCGGGCATCCGCTTTTCAACGACGCGCGCTACGGCGGCGACCAAATTCTGCGCGGGCTGCGCACGGCAAAATATTCCCGTTTTGTCGACAACTGCTTCGCCTTATGCCCCCGCCAGGCCCTTCATGCCCGCACGCTCGGATTCCGACATCCGCACACCGGGCAGGAGATGGATTTCACATCAGAGCTTCCGGCCGACATGACTGCATTAATCGACAAATGGCGCGATTTTGCACAAAATTGACGCGCGAGTTCCCAAAAAGTGTTTAATTGTGTAAAAAAGTGTTTCACATTTGATTCTGCAAAAACTTTATTATTAATTTTGAGTTTCAATCTTAGTAAATAGATATGTTCTACAAATATAAAGAAATACCCGCCGAATTTTCCGACATCGCACCTTTCAACGACAAGATGTTCAAGGAAAAGATGAAAGAACTGGTTGCCGAACCGGGTTTCGAGCATGCCGTAAGGTATATCATGCCCGACGTGGACTATCCGGCGTTTGTCGACGGGTTGCTCAAAATTGAAACGCAATCCGATTTCCAACGCCGGGTGATGGGTAATTTCCTTGAAGAACTGGCAAAGAAAACCACCAACGGAATTGAAATAGACGGCATCGAAAACTGCTCGCCGAGGAGAAACTATACGTTTATCACCAACCACCGCGACATAGTGCTCGACGCCTCGTTTCTCAATCTGTGCTTCATCCGCGCCGGCATGCCCATCACACAGGTTGCCATCGGCAATAACCTGCTCATTTTCGAATGGATCGCCGACCTGGTGAAACTCAACCGCAGCTTCATCGTGAAGCGCGACGTGAAACGCGTCGAGGCTCTCGATGCCGCCCGCCAACTCTCGGCCTATATCCACTATACGATCGCCACCCTGCATGAGTCGGTGTGGATTGCCCAACGGGAGGGCCGCGCAAAGGATTCCAACGACATGACACAGGAAAGCCTCGTGAAAATGCTCTCGCTCGCCGGCGACGGCTCGGTGAAAGACAATCTCCTTGGCGTGAACCTCTGCCCGGTGTCTATTTCCTACGAGTTCGACCCCAACGACTATCTGAAAGCCCGCGAGTTCCTGTTGCGCCGACGCGACCCGGAATTCAAGAAAACCCAGCGCGACGACCTGTTCTCGATGGAGACAGGCATCCTCCGCAACAAAGGACGCGTAATGTTCCGCGTAGGCCGCTGCATCAACGACCGCCTTGTCGACTTCCCGTCCGACGACCGTCTTGAAGTGATCCGCGAAGCCTGCCGCCTTGTCGACCAGACAATCCACTGCGGCTACGAGATATATCCCTGCAACTATATCGCTTACGACGAGCTTTCCGGCAAAAAAGACTTTGCATCGCGTTACAGCGCGGCCGATGTGGAAAGTTTCGACCGCTACATCAACGCCCAGCTCGATAAAGTGGACGTGGCCGATGTCACAGCCGAAGAACGCGATTTCATGCGCGGAATGATGCTCACGATGTATGCCAACCCGCTGAAAAACAAACTCTCGGCGCTCGACTGTCCCAAATAACTTACTTTCCCCCTGCATAAATGCGATTTCCACTTCTGCCCATATTAATTTTGCTGGCGTTCAACGCCTTGGTCGATGTCTACATCTATTGTGTAGCCGCCACATCGTCGCGCAAGCGTTGGCCTGCCAAGGTGCAATTATGGTCGGCCGTGTTCTTCGCCTTGGCCTTGATAGCCACAATATGTATGCCAAAGCGCGGAGGCTCTGAAAACGAATTTCTTTGGGTGCTCTGGATGCTCTTCGGCTACCTGTCGATATATGCAGGCAAAATAATATATGTGCTCGGCGACATCATATCACGCCTGCCGAGGCTTTGGAAAGCGCGACGATGGAAATGGGTGGCCCGCACCGGGCTTGTGCTCGGCATAGGCCTGTTCTCGGCCATGTGGTGGGGCGCGCTGTTCAACCGGTTCCGAGTGAACGTAATCGACAAATCGGTTTACCTCTCCGACTTGCCGGCGGCGTTCGACGGCTTCCGTATCGCGCAGATTTCCGACCTGCATGTCGGCACATTCGGCACCGACCCTGCCTTTCTCGACAAACTTGTAGCCGAAGTAAACGCGCAGAAACCCGACCTTATTGTCTTTACGGGCGACATCGTGAACCGCCGCTCGTGCGAACTGCCGCCTTTCACTCAGGCTCTCTCGCGGCTCAAAGCTCCCTACGGCGTATATTCCGTTATGGGTAACCACGACTACGGCGACTATGCCTCTTGGGAATCAGACGGTGCAAAGGAAGAAGACGTCCGCAACCTTCAAGCCATGCAGGCGAAAATGGGATGGAAAATGCTCAACAACGCCCACGACATAATCCGCGTAAAAGGCGATTCAATAGCCCTTATCGGTGTGGAAAACGTCGGCGACCCGCCTTTCAAGACCTACGGCGACCTCAGCCGTGCATATGCCGACATAAACGACCCCACTGTTAAAATCCTCCTCTCTCATAACCCCGCCCATTGGGAAACCGACCTGCGCGACAACAAAAACAGCAACATAGCCCTTACCCTCTCCGGCCATACCCATGCCATGCAGATGGAGGCGTTCGGATACTCGCCGGCCGCGTTCCGCTATAAATATTGGGGCGGCCTCTACTCCGACAATAAAGGCCAATATCTATATGTAAACATAGGAGCCGGAACAGTTGGATTCCCCTCCCGCATAGGTGCTACTCCGGAAATTACAATCATAACCTTGAAAGACCGAAAGTGAATATATACCAAGAAATCGCCCGACGCCTGGGTTTTACCGAACGGGCCGTCGAGGCCACAATCGGACTCCTCGACCAAGGAGCGACCATTCCGTTTATAAGCCGCTACCGCAAAGAACACACCGGCAGCCTCGACGAAGTGGAGATACGCGACATCGCCACACTCTATGAGTATTTCACCGAGCTTCAAAAACGCAAGGAATATATCCTCGGCGTAATTGAAGCCGCAGGCGCCCTTACCGATGAATTGCGCTCGCGCATCGACGAGGCCACGGAAGCCAACGTGCTCGAGGACATCTATCTGCCCTTCAAGCCCAAACGGCGCACACGTGCCACAGTGGCCCGTGAACGCGGACTCGAACCCCTCGCCAAGATGATTATGGCAGGAAATTCACCTTCAATAGCAAAAGCCGCCGCCCGGTTCGTTACCGGCGAAGTGACCGACGCCGAGGCCGCCATAGCCGGAGCAAAAGACATCATAGCCGAATGGGTGAGCGAACATTCCCGCGCTCGCGACACTATCCGCCGCAAGATGCAGCGCATCGGCACTATATCCTGCAAGATTGTAAAAGGGAAAGATGACGAGGCGCAAAACTACCGCAACTACGACGGGTTCTCACGCCCGCTGCGCAAAGTGTCGTCGCACCAATATCTGGCCATGCGGCGAGGCGAGCGCGAGGGTCTGCTGCGCGTGGCCATCGACATTCCCGCCGACGAGGCCCTGGAAGCCATCGACCGCCTGTTTGTGAAAAAGGAGGCGTCGGCTGAAAGCGCCGCCATTATACGCGATGCCGTGGCCGACGGATACAAACGCCTGCTGCTGCCGTCGATAGAAAACGAGATAGCGGCCGAATGGAAAAAGAAAGCCGACGAGGAGGCAATAACGCTCTTTGCCGACAATCTTCGCCAACTCCTGCTCTCGCCCCCGCTCGGGCGCAAACGAGTGCTCGGCGTCGACCCCGGATTCCGCACCGGCTGCAAGCTCGTGTGCCTCGACGAGCAAGGCAACCTGCTGCACTTCGATGTGATATACCCATGCCCGCCTCGCAACGAGCGTGTCACATCAATGCGCAAGGTAGCCAACCTTGTGGAAGCATACAAAATAGATGCGATAGCCGTAGGCAACGGCACGGCAAGCCGTGAGACCGAGGAATTTCTCAAACGGCTCTCCTACCCCCGCGATGTAAAGATAATAGTGGTGTCGGAAGCCGGGGCATCGGTTTACTCCGCCTCCGACGTGGCGCGCGAGGAATTTCCCGACCGAGACGTGACGGTGCGCGGAGCCGTATCGATAGGCCGCAGGCTCATCGACCCTCTCGCCGAACTCGTAAAAATCGACCCCAAAAGCATCGGCGTGGGCCAATACCAGCACGATGTGGACCAGAATGCGTTGAAAGATTCGCTCGACTACACGGTGATGAGCTGCGTCAACTCCGTGGGCGTGAACGTGAACACGGCCTCGAAGCAACTGCTGGCGTATGTTGCCGGCATCGGTCCGCAACTTGCCCGCAACATAGTGGCATACCGTGCCGAACACGGCGACTTCGCCTCGCGCGAAAGCCTCAAAGCCGTGCCACGCCTGGGTGAAAAAGCATTTCAACAAGCCGCGGGATTCCTGCGCATAGCCGGGGCATCGAATCCCCTCGACAATTCCGCCGTGCATCCGGAAAGCTACGACACAGTATATCGCATGGCTTCCGATCTTGGAGTCGACATAAACACCCTGATTCGCAACGAGGCCCTTATCGAAAAAATAGACCTTAGCCGCTACATCTCCGACTCCGTGGGCCTCCCGACCCTCACCGACATTGCCGACGAGCTCCGCCGCCCGGGCCTCGACCCGCGCGCCGAAATAGCCGAGCTCGAATTCGACCCCACCATCACCACCATCGAGGACCTGCGCCCCGGCATGGAACTAAACGGCATTGTCAACAACATCACGGCATTCGGAGCCTTCGTCGACATAGGCGTGCACGAAAGCGGACTTGTGCACATATCACAGATGGCCGACCGCCGCGTCAGCGCCCCCTCCGACGTAGTGCGTCTCCACCAGCATGTGCGCGTGCGCGTCCTCGACGTCGACCTGTCGCGCCGGCGTATTTCTCTCTCAATGAAAGATATAAAATAGACGCAATGTATACATATTTTATACTACTTGGCTCAAACACCGATGATGCCACTGAAAATATACGCCGGGCGTTGATGTCGTTTGTCTTCATTGGCGACATAGCCGGAGTAAGCCCGGTAGAAAAGTCGGATAATGGATATTATAACTGTGTTGTGGTGGTGCGTACATCATTAGACGCCGAGGCGCTCACCGAGCAGACAAAAGCCACCGAAAAGATGCTTGGACGCGATGCCGACGACCGCGAGCACATCCCCATCGACATCGACATAGTGATGCGCGACACCGACATCCTCCGCCCGCGCGAAGCATCCGCCCCCTATTTCATCTCCTGCATGGAATCCCTCATGTAGCAGCCGGGGCTGACTGCGCCCTCCCGATTTAATTCGATTTATTTCGATCTAAATCGATTTAAGTCGAAATCCGTCGAGAAAACGCTATTTTTGGTTAATTTATGTTAATTTTGAAATTTTCTTGTTGGAAAATTATGTTATATAACATAAAAATAATAATTTTGCATCAGTTTTTCATGGTATTAGATTTAAGGTAAGAAGATTATTCGTCGTGATGACGGATAATTTTTTTTGCCCCTGCAAATCGCATCTCTTATTCAAGTGCCTTTGACACAAGAGCAGGGTCGGATATGGCCTCCGAGGCAGAAATTGGAAGAACACGGATGTCGGTGACACGCGCATCAGGTATTATCGAAGCGATGATTTCAGAGGGCGAAGGAGCCGACGGCAACGCGGCATATTCGGCGTATGTCCATTTCAGGAAGCGAGAGTCCTCGCCTATGCCTCCACGGCGATCGAGCAGCCATCCTGAGCCGACGGGCAATGCCGACGACGCAGCAGACACATCTGTCGGCGCCGGATACGACACGAGCCGACTGTCAGGCCCCACGTTTACAAACACATGGTCGGAATAGTCGCCATTGGTCTTGTACACGACAGCACGGGGCAGTGCCTTGTCGGGAAGCGGGCCGGAAATCACAGTGGCTTCTTTCGATATGGGCGGTGCGGGCGCAGGCACATCTTTCTTTGCCGAACAGCCGGAAAGCAGTGAGACAGCCATGAATATAATCAGAATTCTATACATATTTATAAAATAAAAACTGCCGGTATATTTGTAGAGCAACTATACCGGCAGTTTATGGTCTTAGAATATTACTTTGCTTACTTTTGAGCCTTGGCGCACTATATAGAGGCCTTTTTCGGGTTGGTCGACACGCATGCCGTCGACGGTGTAGTATTCAACGGGGGCATCGTCATCGGCATCAACATCGGCGATACCCGAATAACTGCCAACGGTGAAATAAACAATATCCGACAGCTGCTGCTGCCCGCTGAACACGGCTGCCATATATTTTGTGCCTACTACACCCTGCGAGAAATTGCCCGAGGCCATAGTGGTCGCGCTTTTGCCCTCCTCGATGAAAAGCGTGGGCGTATCGAAATAGGCTATCGCCGAACCGCCGGAAATCGGGAAAATGTATACGGAAAGTGTGTTGGCAAAATAACCCGCGGTGCAATTCACCGTAAGATTGAACTGCAAATTGTCGGCAGCGACAGCGTTTGCATCACCCTCGACAGAGAACGACGACACGCTCACTGATGTCGACGCCGGAGTTTCGAGCAACTGAACAGTGACGGGGGCGGAAACGACTTGGTTGGATTCAGTCAGGAAAACGAGTGTGTAAGTTCCGGCCGACGGCACGCCTAATTGCGAATTGTAGCGCGAGAACTTGGCCACATATTCCATTTGCTGCGACTCGCCGCCAAGCACATCGACGGGGTAGATGTCGGCTAATGCCACCACATTGTTGCCGCTGTTGAGCAGCGCGGCCTCGATACCGCCATAATATTCGTCTTGCGTGGGATTTTCAATAGTGGCGTTTATCTTAAACGGGGTGTTGAAATAGAGCGGAGTGGCCACATCGATGTCGTTCACATAGATTTGCGGAGCGGAATCGGCCGTGAACACGGCGGTGTTTCCGCTTACAGTGGCGGTATAGGATTTAACGGCCGAAACTTTGGCGCGGATGTCGAACCACTCGCCGGTGGTCGATTTCCATGCCGGAGTCACGGTGTAGGTGCCCGCGGCGAGCGACGGCATGCGCACATACCAGCCTCCATAGCCTGAAAGCACGGCTACATTTGAATAGCCTTGTGGCGCCTCGGCATAGGTGACAGAGCCGTCGGATGCAGTGAATTTCAGACCGTAAAAACCGCTTATCGGGGCAATTGAATAATTGTAGGCGTTGGCTACAATCACAACATACCCGCCTTTTTGCACTTGGGGGGTGTCAATTTTAAAGTCGCCGTCGATAAGCATCTGCTCGTACATCTTGCCTTCGCCGGAAGTGGCCACGTTGGCTATGATATCCTGGCCGGAATTATAGCCTGCCGTTGAGCCGCCGATACCTTGCGAAGTGGGGTCGAGGGCTGTAAGGAGGAAATATCCGTCGGACATGCCGCCCCATCCCCAGTTGAAATGGAAATAGCCGTCGGAGCTGTAACCGTCGCATACGAAAGAGTGGCCGGCAGAAGTGTTCGAGCCGGAATATTGCACGGGGCCGAATTCGACAAGCTGATTGTAGACAAGTTCTTCCCATTCTGCCATTCCGTAATAATCGCGCATGAGGTAACGCACGCCCTTGTCATATCCGAAATAATTCGCAAGGGCCGATGCCACATTCATCGACGGCGCGCCGGACTCATTTGGCGTGTAGTCCATATCCACCGACACGCCGCAGGCGTGCATGAGTGTGGCCACAGCATTTTTTTGCGAAGTGGAGGAGAATGAGCCGTAAGAGTCGGCCATGCTCGTCCAGCGGAAAGATGTCGACGAGAAATCCATCGACTGGGAAATCTTCAAGGTCTTAGTAGTATATGAATGAGAGCCTGTGCCTTTTGCCGGATAGTTGTAATATTTCATTACCTGCGCCATGGCCGTGGCCACGCAGCCGGTGACGCTGCGGCTGCCGTTATAGATCGGGCAATAATTGTTGTAAGGCGAGCCTTGGTTCCACTGCGTATTTACAAGCGGGGCAATCGGGGCGCGGTCGGCGCGCGAGACACGCGACCTTGCCGGCTCCACTCCATTGTCGCGCGCCCATGCTATCTCCGAAGCGTAGCTTTCGAGCCAATAGCGGAGGTTGTCCGGGATATTGGCGGCGTCGAAAGAGCCTTCATCGGCATATCCGAGCAGAGGCGCGGCCACATCGTCGGCCGACACCACCATGTAGCCCGACCGCGTGTCGAAAACATAAGCGGCAGGCAAGCTGCCGGCACTTTGAGTATAGACAGGACGCAGGGCGGCATCGCCTGATGATTGCAAACCGTGAATCCGCGCGGGACCGTCGACGCGCACGCGTGCCAGAGCCTGTTCGGGCGTCAGCACTTCGGCATTGGCTGCAAAAGCCGCTGTCGCGGCCGCCAGAACGAGTATAGATTTATTCATGTATCATTTATTTGTTTGAAACGTTCAAAACCGATGAGGGCATGGCCTCTTAATGAGAACAATGGCATCCTCTGAAAGTTTAATGCAAAAGTAACAAATTTTCTCCTTATTTTTTCGTAATTTTGCAAAAAGGATTTACATGATAATATATAATATTACATTTTTTGTCGACAACTCTGTGGCGGCCGACGCCATCGAGGCCATAATAAGCAAGATTGTGCCGGCTGCCGAGCGTGCCGGCCTGAAACCATATTTTGTCGCCGAGGTAGGCGGCGAATGTGAGCCCGGAATCACGCGCTACGCCATGCACCTTCAAGCCCGGAGCATGGAGCAGGCGCAAGCCTGGACTGAATCGTGCGACGAACTCGCCGCTCTTGTCAATGAGGCCGGCTCAGGAAAAATAATGTTCTTCGGTTCGTTCCTGCACCCGCTTGCCATATTCTGAAAATGGACAAGTGGGACAAAATAATCATTGGCATCGACCCGGGCACAAACGTGATGGGCTACGGCATCCTGGGCGTAAACGGAAAAACACCGCAGGCGATAGCCATGGGCGTGCTGAAACTTGACAAGTTTGAGACCCACTATCTGCGTCTGCGCCGCATCTACGACCGCGTGCTGTCGCTCGTCGAGCAGTACCTCCCCGACGAGATGGCCATCGAGGCTCCTTTCTTTGGAAAGAACGTGCAGTCGATGCTGAAACTCGGACGCGCCCAGGGCGTGGCCATGGCCGCCGCTCTTGCCCGCGAGGTGCCGATCGCAGAATACGAACCGCGAAAAATAAAACAGGCCATAACCGGCAACGGCGCCGCATCGAAAGAGCAGGTGCAGGAAATGCTTCGCCGCATCCTGTCGATCCCCAAAGAAAATCTCCTTCCGGAACTTGACGCCACCGACGCCCTTGCCGCCGCCCTTTGCCACTTTTACGAATCAAGCCGCCCCATACAGCAAAAAACTTGCTCGTCGTGGAAAGACTTCATAGCAAAGAATCCCGGCAGGGTTAAATAACAGACAAAATGGAAAACAACAAGATACTGAAAGTTGGCATTATCCAACAAAGCAACACCGCCGATGCCGCCGACAACCGCCGCCGCATCGCCGAAGCCGTGGAGCGTCTTGCCCGACAAGGCGCAAAACTCATTGTGAACCGCGAACTGCACGACTCACTGTATTTCTGCCAGACAGAAAACGTCGACCTCTGCTCACTGGCCGTGGCAATACCCGGCGAGGCAACAGATTTCTACTCGGAACTTGCCCGCAAACACGGCGTTGCGCTCGTCACGTCGCTGTTTGAGCGTCGTGCGGCCGGCCTTTATCACAACACAGCCGTAGTGTTCGACGCCGACGGCTCCATCGCTGGAAAATATCGCAAGATGCACATCCCCGACGACCCGGCCTACTACGAGAAATTCTACTTCACGCCCGGCGACCTCGGCTTCGAGCCTATCGACACATCGGTCGGACGACTCGGCGTGCTCGTGTGCTGGGACCAATGGTATCCCGAGGCCGCGCGCCTGATGGCCCTGCGCGGAGCCGAAATTCTCATCTACCCCACAGCTATCGGACGCGAAACATCCGACACCCCCGACGAACAGGCCCGCCAACTCGACGCTTGGGTCACCGTTCAGCGAGGCCATGCCGTAGCCAACGGGCTGCCCGTTGTCACAGTAAACCGATGCGGGTTCGAACCCGACCCGTCGGGCCAGACCCGCGGCATCGAGTTCTGGGGCAACTCATTTGTCGCCGGGCCACAGGGCGAGTTCCTTTACCGCGCCGGAGAGACAGAGACAGAGGACATCATAGATATACCGATGACACGCTGCGAGCAGGTGCGTCGCTGGTGGCCCTTCCTGCGCGACCGCCGCATCGACGCCTACTCCGGCCTCACAAGCCGCTTCCTCGACTAACAATCAACCTAAATGATATTTTTAGCGCAAAACTTGCCGATATCGGCAAGTTTTGCTATATTTGTCCCATATTCTTAATAAAAAACTTGCCGATAGATGGAGTATATATCAGTCAAGGAATGGGCGGCCAAGCATGGAGTCTCTGAAAGGACTGCCCGAAACTATTGCGCACATGGCAGGCTTGAAGGAGCCTTCCTCGTCGGCAAAACGTGGAGTATACCTGCTGATGCCGAAATCACACGACGGAATAAGAAAAAATATAAAGAATCTCCGCTGTTGGGTATTCTTCGAGAACAAATGGCACGACGGGTCAAAGGTGGCATATATCACCGCATACAAATCGACCTCACTTACAATTCCAACCATATCGAAGGAAGCCGTCTGACCCATGATCAAACGAGATATATTTTTGAGACCAACACCATTGGAGTTTCTGATGTGTCAATAAATATCGACGATATAATCGAGACTACAAATCATTTCAGAGCCATTGACTATATTATTGCAAATACGACTGATAAACTGACTGAACAATACATCAAGCACCTGCACTTGCTTTTGAAGTCGGGGACATCGGATGAAAGGAAGGGTTGGTTCAAGGTTGGAGATTATAAGAAACTTCCTAATGAAGTAGGGGGGGGTGATACCGCCGCACCGGAAGAAGTCCATGATGAGATTAAATTATTGCTGAAAGAATATAACAGCAAAAAGGCTCCATCATTTGAGGATATTATTGATTTTCATCAAAGATTTGAATCAATCCACCCTTTTCAAGACGGCAATGGACGTGTCGGAAGATTGATAATGTTCCGGGAATGTCTCAGGCATGGATATGTGCCGTTTATTATTACCGATGAACTCAAAATGTTCTACTACAATGGACTCCGTAACTGGCCGCACATCAAGGGCTATCTTATGGATACCTGCCTGACAGCACAGGACAATTTCAAGGCAATTCTTGATAAATTCAGAATTCCATACAGCAGCTGAGACGATGCTCCGGCGCAGTTATTATGGAAGAAGCTAATGAGATGGAAAATACCCTCGTTGTTTTTTCCACAAGCCGGAGGCTTGTGTTCCTGCCGCTTTATTCCACGGCGTCGGGGGCCGGGGTGTGGGGCAAGGTGTAGTGGAGGATTATGAAGCCGGAGATGCCTGCCAGCAACGAACCGGCCACAATGCCCAGCTTGGCATGGTTGAGGATGTCGGCTTGGGCGGCGGAGCCTCCGAACGAAAGCGTGGCGATGAACAGCGACACGGTGAAGCCGATGCCGCCAAGCAAAGCAATCGAGGCTATCATCTTCCAGTTGCTGTGAGCCGGCATGGGAGCGAGCCCGAGCTTTACCGTGAGCCACGAGAATGAGAATATGCCCACAAACTTGCCAACGACCATCGAGACGATAATGGCAACCGACACTCCTTCGAAAAGCGACGAAAGGGGCGTGCCAACGAGCACGATTCCGGCATTGGCGAATGCGAAAAGGGGCAGGATGAAATAGTTGACAATGGCATGGAGCGAGTCTTCGAGCTCCTGCAAAGGCGAAATCACCTTATCCGACGCCGATTCCACCTCTTTGAGCCAGTTCATCTGGTCTTTTGTGAGAATCGACTTGCGGTTAAGCATTTCGTCGTCCTCTCCTCGGAAATGGCCGATTGACTCGCGTATAATCTTTACATATTTCCGTGGAGCGAACACCGGGGTGGCCGGCACGCAAAAAGCCACGAGCACGCCGGCAATGGTAGGATGTATTCCCGAATTAAGAAACAGGAACCATACGACCCCGCCGATGGTGAGGTAAAATATCTTGCTTTTGATTTGGAGGCGCGAGCCTAAGAGAAGCACGCCGAGACACACAGCCGCCAAAGCGAGCAGCCCGAAAGAGATATGCCCCGAATAGAAGGCGGCAATAACTACGATGCCTCCGATATCGTCGACCACGGCAAGGGTGGTAAGGAATATTTTCAACGATAGCGGCACACGCTTGCCAAGCATGGCCAGCACGCCAAGGGAGAAGGCTATATCGGTGGCCATAGGTATCGCGGCGCCCTTGGAAAAGTCGGTGCCGTGTCCCATGACGATGAACAGAAGGACCGGTACCGCCATGCCGCCCACCGCGGCAAGAATCGGCAAAAGAGCCTGACGGAACGACGACAGCTCGCCCACAAGAATCTCTCGTTTTATTTCAAGCCCTATCGAAAAGAAGAATATGGCCATGAGCGCGTCGTTGATAAACGCGAGCATATCCATGGCATGGCCGTGGTGGCTGAAAAGATTGAAACTGCCAATTTGCAGACGCACCTCCTGGTCCCAAAATTGGAAATACATGTTGCTCACTCCGGGAATATTTGCCACGATGAGCGCAAGAGCCGTAGCCGCTATAAGGATATTGCCGCCGGACGCATGGCGGCGCAGAGCCTGACGCGCGGAGTAGAACACGCTGTGGGCCTGCGGAGCTTGTTCCTCTCTCATAATAAACAGTTTTGTGTGGGAAAGATGATGTTATAAATATTTATTCATGCAGGCACACACGGTTGGTTCGTGCGCACCTGCAATGCTATCCGTTATTGTTTTCGGAATTATCCGAAAATCGCTTCAAGAATCCAGCTTATTACGGAGAAAATCACGCTGTAAAGCAATGCCGACCAGAAACCGTCGACATGGAAGCAATTCAGCAGGTAGCTGGCCAGAAGGATTATCACGGCATTTATCACCAACAGGAAAAGGCCGAGAGTGAGCACTGTGACCGGAATGGAGATAAACTGTAAAATCGGTTTCACAAACACATTGAGCAAGCCCAATACGAGTGCCACGATTATGGCCGCCCAATAGGAGGTGATCGACACCCCGGGCGTGAGTTTAGCCGACAGATATGCGGCAAGAGCCGTAAGCAAGAGTTGAAGTATCCACATAGCGAGTAAGTGTTAATAATTTACATTTAGGATTATAACACTTGCCCGTCGCTTTTTGTTGGAAACACCTTTCAGGTGGTCTCGACGTGCATGTTGCAGGCTGAGCAGTCGAAGCGCAGGCGGTAGGTGGCGGCATCGGTGCGCAAGAATAGCTCGGCAGGATATTTTTTCGCTCCGGGCGTGCGCAGACATGCGCCGAGCTCGCGGCGCAGGCAGTAGCGCGTGGTCATGACCGTGCGGCCCGGCTCCCGGCGCAGGTCGGGTCGCAGCGTCTCGAGCGCGGGCGCGATGTTTCTTGCTCCGGCGCGGCGATAGAATCCGGACGCCACGCTGTTGGCCACATTGTCGTGATAAGTAAGGTCGGTGTTTTCCAAAGCAAGACCTTCGGATACGGGGCGGCGGTAGGTGTAGCGGTAGGTCATGCGGGCCGCGCTTGCGAGGCGTTCGATGGCCGAACGGCGCAGCGCGGTGAGGTCGGAGGCCGGGATGAATACATCGGACCCTATTTGGTCGTCGAGGGTGTCGAGCCGGAATATCGTGTCGCCGAGTTTTGAGAGCGTGCGCTGCCTGGCCGCTTTCTGGTCGGAACGCGCGCTGTCGAATGTCACGGGGGCGCATACTTCCACACGGCAACCTGATTCCGAACTTACGGCCAATGCCGCGCGGTCGGCTCCTACGCGGCGCAGCGTCATGGCCACAGCCACAGTGCGCACGGCCGTCTCACCTTCGAGAGCGGCTTCGAAAGCCATGTCGCGGTTGCGCGTGAGCACTGTCCCGGCAGGCAGGTTCATTGGCGCGGATACAAATATGTCGGAGCCTTCGATGCGGTTGACACGAAATCCGTGAAACTCTCCGGCGGGGGTTACATAGCACAAGCCGTCGCCGTTGTTCAATTTCTCGGTGAGCCGTGCCTTTATCACCTTTCCCCGGCAGGCTACAACGCGCCCCACTTCCACTCCCATCGACTTTGGTGTGATGAAATTGGCGAGCGAGCCCGACGGCTTGCCGTCGAAGAAATATGTCGAAGCTCCGCGATTGAACGATTTAGCCGGGTCGGGAGCAAATTTCACGTCGGAACGCCCGTACGAGGCACGGACATAACGGCCATCGCTCTCGGCAATAACCTTGTCGAGTTCGGCACGGTATGCGGCCACGACATTTTTTACATAACGCTCATCTTTGAGCCGACCCTCGATTTTAAGCGACTGCACCCCGGCATCGAGCAACTGCGGCAGACGTCCGAGAAGCGAGAGGTCGCGCAACGACAGCAGATGGCGGTCGCGCACGAGCACGCGTCCGTCGGCATCGACAAGGTCGTAGGACATGCGGCACATCTGCGCGCACTCACCACGGTTGGCGCTGCGCCCAAGGGCTACGCAACTGGCCTGGCAGTCGCCGCTGAAACTTACACACAACGCTCCATGCACAAACCCTTCCAAAGGAATGTCTTCCGGCACGACACGGCGTATCTCCGCAATCTCTTTGGCCGACAATTCGCGCGCGAGCACGATTTGTGAGAAACCGCAATCGGCAAGAAAGCGCGCTTTGGCCGGAGTGCGGGTGTCGCATTGGGTGGAAGCGTGAAGCGCGACAGGCGGAAGCTCCATGTCGAGCAGAGCCATGTCCTGCACTATCAGCGCATCGACGCCGGCACGGTAGAGGGCGGTGACGATACGGCTCACGTCGGCCAGTTCGTCATCGTAGATTATAGTGTTAAGAGTGACAAAGACGCGCACGCCGAAGCCATGGGCAAATTCGACGAGCGCGGCTATGTCAGCGATAGAGTTTGACGCTGCCGCCCGTGCTCCGTGGCCCGGGCCTCCGATATACACGGCATCGGCGCCATGCAATATAGCCTGGCGCGCCACATCTATATTTTTGGCCGGAGCCAGCAGCTCGATGGGCAGCATGTTCGAGTCTTATTTTATTAGCGTTGAGCAAGGTTAGAGTTGCCGAGCACTGCGCTCTGGTAGGCGTAAAGGCCTTCCTGCGAGAGTTCTACGGTCTGGAACGAGCCGTCGCCGGCGGGCATCGACACATGAGTGTCGTCGACGAAAGTCACGAGAGGCATTTCTTCGCCGGAAGCAGTCACCACGGTCCAGGTGCGTTCGTCCTCGATGAAGTTGAGGCGTGTTTCGGTGCCATCGTTGAGCGAGCGGATAGTATAGCCCTTGCCGTCACATTCCACGAGATATTTGCCGTCCTGACCGTCGATTACAGTCTTGCCTTTGGCCACGGGATTGTCACCCGACCAGAATTCGATGGAGTTGAGCACGAGCACGTCGGCAAGGCACGATACTTCGTAGACGGGGATAACCCAGAATGCGAAGAATACAAGTTCGTTTACAAACTTGTTGCCGATAGTGTTGTTCCACGACAGGAGTTTGTTAGTCAGCGAGAATGAGCCGATGCACGACTGGAACGTCATCGAGCCGCAGAGGGCGCACACGAGCGCCACGGTAAGCACTGTTTTTTTCATTTTTGGTTATTTTATTTTAGTTAGGGTCCTTTTTATCGTTTATGTCGCTTATATCGCTTATGTCGTTTATGTCCTTAATACCGTTTACGCCGTCGAAAATCTTATTTTATTTTTTCTTTCAATTCCTCGTAGTAGCGGAGCACTTCTCCGACGTAGGCCGTGGTCTGGCGCCCTCGGAAATAGCCGTATTTCACATCGGGGTCGTTGTAATATTCGGGGTGAGCCTTCATAAGCAGCCCCTCCTCCACGTTGCCGAACCAACGCTGCGGGTCGTATCCGGCCTTGCGGGCCAGGGTTATGGCGTCGTAGATATGAGCCACTCCGCTGTTATAGGCCGCAAGCACAAATTTCAGCCGTTCGTCGCCGTCGGGCACCCGCTGCCGCAACGACTTTTCGAGCGCGGCAATTATTTTCACGGCCACGGCCACCGACACTTCCGGGTCGTCGAGCTGCTCGGGCGTATATCCGTAAGCCCTGCCGATGGCGGGCATCACTTGCATTATGCCTTTGGCGCCGACCCACGATTTCACCGTGGGGTCGTAGCGGCTCTCGGCAAAGCACACCGCCGACAGAAGACGCCAGTCCCAGCCGATTTCGCCGGCATGGGCTTTGAAAATGGCGTCGTAGGCCGACGGCCCCGGATGCTTCTCGCGCGTTGAAAAATCGTTGGTCTTCGACAATTCAAAATAGCGTTTGAGCAACGCGGCGTTTTCGCGGCGCGGCTTGTCGGCCGTGATCCAGGCATCTATCGAGTCGGCAAGCCACGACTTGCTTTCCGATACGGCCCAGGCCGATTGCTGCGCAAAACTGACCGGCATTGTAATATCAAGGCGCGGATAGTATGTTTTGTTCACAAGAGCGACATCACTATCTACCACCGTAAGGGGAATTTCGCCTTTCGACACCATTTCGATAAGGTCTTCGGCAATAAGAGTGTCGCGGTCGACAGTGTGGATTGCAATCCCGCCGCCAAGCTCGTCGTTAAGATTTTCCATCCGCGAGAGATATTTCGACTTGTCTATCACATACACGTCGCGGCCAACGAGCTGCGTCACATCCGTTATCTCTGGCTTGCGCCCCGACAGCGGCTGCACCAACACCTGCCGCGTCGTGTTGCGCGGACCGCAATATACGATTCCGTGCGAGCGATATTCAGCCGTAACCGGCACCTCATGGGCAATCACGTCCACTATTCCCGAGTCGAGCAGCGCCACGGCCTCGGCAAGCGAATGTGCCACGGTGAGGTCGAGCGCCATGCCCTTTTCCCGGCCAAGCGCCTGCACAAGGCTGTAATCATAGCCCATTTCCTCCTCCTTATATATAAAGTAGGACGACGGGCTGTAAAGAGCCGCCACACGAAGGGTGTCGGGAAGGGCAAAAGAGCCGCCGTCGGATGCCTTGTTTGAGCAGCCTCCGACAGTGGCGACAAGCGCAAAGCCTATAAATGCCGATGATATGCCTTTACGGTCAATACTCAAATGTACCGAATTCCGATTTTATGGTAAGACGGTTGGTTTCGGCCTCTTCCACTCGCCCGATTATGCGAGCCTCGATGCCGAAACTTCTCGATATTTCCATGATGCGCTCCGCTTCGGAAGGCGAAACGTAGATTTCCATACGATGGCCCATATTGAACACCTTGTACATCTCGGCCCAGTCGGTGCCCGACTGCTCGCGGATAGTGCGGAACAGCGGCGGCACGGGGAAAAGATTGTCTTTTATCACATGCTTGTTTTCCACGAAATGCATCACCTTTGTCTGGGCTCCGCCCGAGCAATGCACCATGCCGTGAATCTTGGGGCGCATCTCCGAAAGGATAGCCTTGATTACCGGAGCATAGGTGCGCGTGGCCGAGAGCACAAGCCGGCCGGCATCGACAGGCGAGCCGTCGACGGCATCGGTAAGGCGCAGCCCTCCGGAATATACCAGCGAGTCGGGCACAGCCGCATCGTAGCTTTCAGGATACTTCTCGGCAAGATATTTCGAGAACACGTCGTGGCGGGCCGAAGTGAGGCCGTTGGAGCCCATGCCGCCGTTATAGCCGGCCTCATACACAGCCTGTCCCGACGAGGCAAGGCCCACGATTACGTCGCCGCCCGAGATATTGGCATTGTCGATCACATCGGCGCGGCGCATGCGGCATGTCACCGTGGAGTCGACGATAATCGTGCGCACAAGGTCGCCCACGTCGGCAGTCTCGCCGCCGGTGGCGTAAACGCCCACGCCGTGGGAGCGCAAGTCGGCAAGCAGCTCCTCCGTGCCGTTGATTATGGCCGAAATTACATCGCCGGGAATCAAGAGCTTGTTGCGCCCTATCGTGCTCGACACGAGAATATTGTCGGTGGCGCCCACGCAAAGCAGGTCGTCGATATTCATTATCAAGGCATCCTGAGCGATACCCTTCCACACGCTCATGTCGCCGGTCTCGCGCCAATAGACATAAGCCAGCGACGACTTGGTGCCGGCGCCGTCGGCGTGCATTATGTTGCAATACTCGGGATCTCCCCCTAAAATATCGGGAATAATCTTGCAGAAAGCCTTGGGGTAAAGCCCCTTGTCGACATTCTTGATGGCATTGTGCACATCCTCCTTCGAGGCCGACACACCGCGCATGTTGTAACGTTCGTCGCTCATTATGCTGATATTGTTCAATAAATAATTGAATACATTAATAATCTGCAAAATTAAAGCAAAAAAACGAGAAAAACCAACCCCTCCCCTCTTATTTAAATTTTAGCGCGCTTTTTTCAAAAAATCATACAAAAAATTTTGCCGTTTCACAAAAAATAATTACCTTTGCAGCCGATTCCGCAATCTCTGTCCAGGACAAGCAGCCGGATATATTGCGCATAATGAACCATCAAAACCTATTACGAAACATGGACCTTATCAAAGTAGCCGAGCAGGCTTTCGCTTCCGGCAAGGAACATCCCCAATTCGGCCCCGGCGACACCATCACCGTCGCATACCGAATCAAAGAAGGCAACAAAGAGCGTATCCAGCAGTATCGTGGCGTTGTCATCAAGATTGTTGGCGAAGGCGACAAAAAACGCTTCACCGTCCGTAAAATTTCCGACAACATCGGCGTAGAACGTATCTTCCCCCTCAACTCCCCGTTCATCGACTCTATCACCGTAAACAAATTCGGTAAAGTACGCCGTGCAAAACTCTACTACCTCCGCGCCCTCACCGGCAAGAAAGCACGTATCAAAGAACGCCGCGTAGTAGCCAAAAACTAATTCCGAACCATTTAAGCAAACAAGGAAATGAAACGTACATATCAGCCCCACAACCGCAAACGTGTCAACAAGCACGGTTTCCGCGCACGCATGGCCACCCCCGACGGCCGCAAGGTTCTTGCCCGTCGCCGCGCAAAAGGCCGCAAACGCCTCACCGTTTCCTCAGAAATCGGCAGCAAGTAAATCCACGTATTTAAATACTCGACCATACAGCCGCGTCCCCCTATTTCCGGAGACGCGGCATTTCATTTACCGCCCATGACACTGCCATTTTGTCACATCAATGACATAAAACCTTTTTGGCACAAATTTTGTTATATCATTGATTGAAACCGAAGGGGCAAGCCCCCTCGGCAATCAAAAACAAGAATAATAACAAAACAAAAAAATATACTCAATCATGGGAAAAATTATCGGTATTGACCTTGGAACCACCAACTCGTGCGTTTCCGTACTCGAAGGAAAAGACCCCGTGGTCATCCCCAACTCGGAAGGCCGCAACACAACACCTTCAATCGTAGCATTCATCGCCGGCGGCGAGCGTAAAGTGGGCGACCCTGCCAAACGCCAGGCCATCACAAACCCCGAAGGCACAATCTACTCGATCAAACGCTTCATGGGCGAACGCTACGACGATGTCCTCCAAGACGTATCGCGCGTACCCTACAAAGTATCCAAAAACGACAACGGCATGGCACAGGTATCTGTCGACGGCCGCGTATATACACCCCAGGAAATCTCCGCTATGATTCTTCAAAAAATGAAGAAAACTGCCGAAGACTACCTCGGACAAACAGTAGACGAAGCCGTAATCACCGTGCCCGCCTACTTCAACGACTCCCAGCGTCAGGCCACCAAAGAAGCAGGCGAAATCGCCGGCCTCAAAGTGCGCCGTATCGTAAACGAGCCCACAGCGGCCGCACTTGCCTACGGCCTCGACAAATCTGACAAAGACCAGAAAATCGCAGTATTCGACCTCGGTGGCGGTACATTCGATATCTCCATCCTCGACATGGGCGACGGCGTGTTCGAAGTGAAATCCACCAACGGCGACACCCACCTCGGCGGCGACGACTTCGACCAGGTAATCATCGAATGGCTCGCCGACGAATTCCAAAACGAATACGGCGTCGACCTCCGCAAAGACCCCATGGCGCTCCAACGCCTCAAAGAAGCAGCTGAAAAAGCCAAAATCGAACTTTCCAGCTCCACATCTACAGAAATCAACCTCCCCTACATCATGCCCGTCGACGGTGTGCCCCGCCACCTCGTTAAATCACTCACACGTGCAAAATTCGAGCAACTCGCCGACCGTCTCATCCAGGCCTGCGTGGCACCCTGCCGCAAAGCCCTCGAAGACGCAGGCCTCTCAGCCTCCGAAATCGACGAAGTAATCCTCGTGGGCGGTTCCACACGTATCCCCGCCATCCAGGCAAAAGTAAAAGAAATCTTCGGCAAAGAACCCTCCAAGGGCGTCAACCCCGACGAAGTGGTAGCCGTGGGCGCAGCCATCCAAGGCGGCGTGCTCTCCGGCGACGTTAAGCAAGACATCGTCCTTCTCGACGTAGTGCCCCTCTCCGTAGGTATCGAGACTCTCGGCGGCGTCATGACAAAACTCATCGAAGCCAACACCACAATCCCGACCAAAAAATCCGAAGTATTCTCGACAGCGGCCGACAACCAGCCCTCCGTAGAAATCGTCGTCCTCCAAGGCGAACGCCCCATGGCAAAAGACGACAAAACCCTCGGACGCTTCCACCTCGACGGCATCGCACCCGCACCCCGAGGCATACCCCAGATCGAAGTGACATTCGAAATCGACGAAAACGGTATCCTCAACGTATCCGCAAAAGATAAAGCCACCGGCAAACAGCAATCCATCCGCATCGAGGCATCATCCGGCCTTACCGACGCCGAAATCCAGCGCATGAAAGACGAAGCAGCCGCCAACGCAGCCGCCGACGCCAAAGAACGCGAACGCGTCGAGACCCTCAACCGCGCCGACCAGATGGTATTCCAAAGCCGCAAGCAACTCGAAGAATTCGGCGACAAGATACCCGCCGACAAACGCTCGGCCATCGAGGCAGCCATCAACAAACTTGAGACAGCCCACAAAGCCGCCGACGTCGACGGATGCAACGCCGCCATCAAAGAAATCGAAGCAGCCTTCGGAGCCGCACAGCAAGACATCCTCAACGCCCAGGCCCAAGCACAGGCCGGCGCGCAAGGAGCACAAGGCCAGCCCTTCACCAACCCCTCCTCCAACCCCGGCACCCCCGGTCCCGACGACCACGTGACCGACGTCGACTTCGAGGAAGTGAAATAATCGATAAAGACACAACTTAAAATGGAGTGTGACCCAACCGGTCGCACTCCATTTTGTTTTATCAAATATTTATCCTAAATTTGCATTCATGGAGCACTACGATGAATTTGAGCAATATCTACGCGCCACCGAGCCGGGACCGAAGGAGCGGGCGGAGCTGTGGCAGACGGCTATCGGGCTACAAAAGGTGGATGGGCTGGAAGTGTCAGACTATCTCGTCGAGACGGCCAAGCGCCATATCGAAGGGGATGTAGACATTGATGGCGTTGACAGGCTCATCAAAACATATTATCAGAGCGAAGCTGCCCGTGATATACCTGAAGATATAAAAGAGGCTGACGAGGTATCTAAGAATATTGTGCGAGAGCTTTCTTCTGATGCTTTTGTGTTCAGTGTGGCCGGGCTGTCAGGCATACATCGCCGCATATTCAAGGGCGCGATGAAACACGCCGGTGAGTTCCGCCATTATGACATCACCAAGAAGGAATGGGTGCTCGATGGTGCTTCGGTGCTTTATGGCCCGAATGAAGACCTTGTCCGCACCATTGAATATGACTTGGAGCAAGAGCGGAAATTCTCATATAGAGGATTATCACAAGAGCAGATAATCGAACATATCGCCCGATTCATATCCGGATTGTGGCAGATACACCCTTTCCCTGAGGGTAATACCCGAACCACAGCTGTATTCACCATAAAATATCTCCGCTCATTGGGTTACAAGGCAGAAAATGATATGTTCAAAGCTCATTCATGGTATTTCCGTAATGCTCTTGTTCGAGCCAACTATCGTAATGTTGCCAAAGGGATTGAGCCAACAATAGAATATCTGATGTCCTTTCTGCGCAACCTTCTACTCGGAGAAACCAACGAACTTAAAAACCGCCACCTACACATCCGTTGGCAATCCGAGAAACCCCAAAATGATGTTTCAGAAGCGTTGAAACCTCAAAATGACGTTTCAGGCGTGATGCCCGAAGGCCTATCTCTGAAAGAAACAGCCGTGTTGAAATCCATTATGGCCGACGACGACATCTCCATAGCCCGGCTCGCAGAAACAATTGGCCTCTCCACCAGTACCATCGACCGTATCATCAAATCGTTAAAAAACAAAGGCATCCTCTCGCGCACCGGCTCAACAAAGCAATTGAAATGGGAGGTAAACCTGAAATAATCCCGAAAAAACTTTACTTTTCAAAGGCCATCTCTAAAAAAACTGTTTATGCCGAGATTGTAGGGACGCACGGCTCATACAATGCGGTTCAAATAAGGGCGTATCACAGAATCGCGTAGCGATTCAAGAGAGTAGCCGTGGGTGAGGGCGTGGCGAAGCCCCCGACCGAACCCACGGCTATTGTCAGAAATCGCTACGCGATTCTGTGATACGTCCTTATTTGAACCGCCTTGTACGGCCCGTGCGTCCGGGAAATCATGTTGGTATTTGATTGATAATCAATCGTTCATCTGCGGACGCACGAGCCGTACGTCCCTACAATCTCGGCATAAACAGCCTTTTTGACACACCCTCTTGGCTATCCGATGCATATACATGCGAAACTTGAATTAACAATAATTAGCGGCTCATTGACGGGCATTAACGTTAAAATTTTCCCGAAATCAATTCAATCCACGAAATTCACGTTTACCGATACAATTCGGGCGTTTTTTCCTGAATTTCGCACAAGTGTTTGGCGTCGTTATGATTTTTTTGTAATTTTGCGCTACGTTTCACCAAACAACTGAAAAAACATGTATACTCTGACTCGTACCGACTTTAATTTCCCCGGCCAACTTAGTGTGTATCACGGCAAGGTACGTGATGTCTACGATATTAACGACGACATCCTCGTGATGGTCGCCACCGACCGCATCTCGGCTTTCGATGTGATTCTTCCCAAGGGCATCCCCTTCAAGGGCCAGGTGCTCAACCAAATCGCCACTTATTTCCTCGACGCCACAGCCGATGCCGTGCCCAACTGGAAAATGGCCACTCCCGACCCGATGGTCACAGTAGGCGCAAAATGCGAAGGCATGCGCGTGGAAATGATTATCCGCGGCTATCTCACCGGCTCGGCCTGGCGCGAATATGCCGCCGGAGCACGCGAACTCTGCGGAGTAAAGCTGCCCGAAGGCATGAAGGAGAATGAGAAATTCCCCGAACCCATCATCACCCCCACCACCAAAGCCGACGAAGGCCACGACGAGAACATCTCGCGTGAGGAAATCATAGCCCAGGGCATCGTTTCGGCCGAAGACTACGCCGTGATGGAAGAATACACCCGCAAGCTCTTCGAAATCGGCTCGAAAATGGCTGCCGACAAAGGCCTTATCCTCGTCGACACTAAATATGAATTCGGCAAGCGCGACGGCAAGGTGATTCTCATCGACGAGATTCACACACCCGACTCCTCTCGCTATTTCTATGCCGACACTTACGACGAGCTTTTCGCCGCAGGCAAGCCCCAGCGCCAGCTCTCAAAAGAATTTGTGCGCCAATGGCTTATCGAGCACGGCTTTATGGGCAAAGCCGGACAGCAAGTGCCCGAGATGACCGACGAATTCTGCCGCGAAGTGTCCGAGCGCTATATCGAACTTTACGAGCACATCACAGGCCAAAAATTCGTGAAGGCACCCGAAAGCGACATCGCCGGACGCATAGCCACCAACGTGCTCGATTGCCTCAACACTCTCGGCCTCAAAAAATAATATGGCACAAGGCGCGGAACGCATCACGCCTTATGCCGGCGACACGCGCCGCAAAGGCGAACAGGTGAGGGAGATGTTCGACAGCATCGCCCCCGCCTATGATTTTATGAACCGCGCCATGACCCTTGGCATCGACCGGCTGTGGCGACGCCGCGTGGTGAAGATGGTGGCGCGAGCCAAAGCCGGCGACATACTCGATATTGCCTCCGGCACGGGCGACCTGGCCATTGCGCTGGGGCGGGCTATACCCCAAGCCCGTGTCACGGGCGTAGACCTGTCGGAAGGCATGATTGCCATCGGACGCGACAAGGTGGCTCGCGCCGGCCTTGACGCACGCGTCACTCTCGGAGTGGCCGACTGCCTCTCGCTGCCGTTTGCCGACGCAAGTTTCGATGCCGTGACAGTGGCCTTCGGCGTGCGCAATTTCCAAGATTTGCTTGCCGGCTACCGCGAGATGCAGCGTGTGCTGCGCCCCGGCGGCCTGCTTGTGGTGCTCGAGCTGTCGACTCCGGAATCGAAATACGTGCGGCCGTTCTACAATTTCTATACCGGGCATGTGATTCCGGCGGCAGGCCGCCTGGTGTCGCACGACTCCAACGCCTACCGCTATCTGCCCGACAGCATCCGCGCCGTGGCACAAGGCCACGATATGTGCGAGCTGATAGCACGCGCGGGCTTCGCAAAGCCGTCGTTCCGCACGCTCACATTCGGAGTGGCCACTATCTACTCCGCTACGAAATAACCAACACATTCAACTTCCATTATGCGCTATTTCCTGTTGATTATCACCATATTGGCTTCATCTGTAACAGCTATGTCGCAGGCGATGTACCGCTGGTCGGCCTCACAGCCGTCAAATTCGGCAGAAGTGCTCGAAAGCACGGATATAATCCCTGTCGCAAGCACTCCGGTGTCGGTAAGCGACTCTCTGATAGCCCTATATCCCGAACCGGACACTTTGATGTCGATGTCGCCGCTGCCGCGCGCGTTTTTCCTGCCCGCAGTGTTCGACTCCTACGATGTGCCCGATTCCACTCCCGTCGACATATTCGCCCCCGACTATTCGGGAAACCCGGCCATGCGCTGGGTTGAAGATGCCACGGCTGTCGACCGCCGCAGCCGCGCAATGCTTCAGCGCATGTATGTCAACAGCCCCGGAGCCATCCCCTACTTCCTTTCGATGCTTCCCGAAGCTCCGAAGGAATATTACGCCGTGGTCGACCCCATCGACCATTCGATAGAAATAAAGGAAGTGGTGCCGCAGAAAATCGACGTGCCCACAATCGAGGCTCCCGAAATTCAGAAACGTCACTGGATCAAGACATTCAACGCTTCGCTTCAATTCTCGCAGGCATATGTATCGCCAAACTGGTATCAAGGCGGCAACAACAACCTGAACATGCTCGCCAATATATATTATAATGTGAAACTCAACCCGGAGTACCATAAGAACCTCCTGTTTGAGACCACGGCGCAATACAAGCTCGGCATAAACAATGCCCCCGACGACTCTATCCACGCCTACAATATATCCGACGACCTGTTCCAGATCAACACCACATTCGGTGTCAAGGCCGCACACCGCTGGTACTACTCGCTCACAGCACAGTTCAAGACGCAGCTGCTCAATTCATACAACACGAATTCCCACGACCTGCGCTCGGCATTTCTGTCGCCCGGCGAACTCACCGCCGGTATCGGTATGACCTACAACTACGCCAACCCCAAGAAGACATTCACATTCGATGCCTCGGTGTCGCCGCTGTCCTACAACATGCGCATATGCACCAACAACCGTCTCAACCCCGAGACATTCGGCATCGAAAAAGGAAAGAAGACGGTGCACAACTTCGGTTCGAGTGCCGAATGCAAACTGTTCTGGCAACTTACCTACAATATCTCGTTCCGTTCGCGCCTGTTCACCTTCACCGACTACGACCGCCTCTACGCCGATTGGGAAAACACGCTTGTGTTCGAAATCAACCGTTTCCTCACAACCCAGATATTCGCTCACCTGCGCTACGACACCGACACTCCGCCCGTCGAAGACCCCTCATGGCATAAACTCCAAATCAAGGAAATACTCTCGATTGGATTCGCCTACAAATTCAGCTCGATATGATTCTCCGCTCTCTCCTCTGCTTGACAATCTCTACGATATTCACAGCCACAGCCTTCTCCGCCCGGGCTCTCGACCCCATAGAAGGCATATGGCAGTGGCCCGACGACGGCGCGGTGATGAAAATCGAGGCACTGTCGGAAACGGCGTTCTCGATTGTTCTGCTCGACTCCCCCGACCTTACAATTAAGCCGGGCACCGAAATAGGCCGCGCAGTGTCCACTCCGCGCAAAGGCTCTTACGATGCCGCGATAAGCACCCGCGAGGCCCTGCGCCCCGGAGCGAAATTGAAAAGCGAGCAATGCGTAATATCTGTCACCGACCATGGCTCGCTCGTGTTCAAGCCATATCGTGCCGGCCTGCGCGTCAACCTCCTGCGTCTGTTCCCCTACTTCCACCGTGTCAGGCCATATTACGAAGACTCGCGTCCCGACGATATCGACGGCCCCCGCCGGATATATCCCGACGGCCCGACGGCAATACCTCCCGTGCTATGAGATTGTCCGCTGTCCTGCTCATCATCATATGCGTGGCATCGGCATCGGCCCGCAAAGAGCGGTCGACCCACCAAAGGCTTGTGCCGAAGGCCTCGCTTGAAGAAATCGCACAATACGATTCGCTGGCCGCAGATTCAGCATCGGTGACAATATCAGGGTTCGAGAAAACCCTGCGCTCGCGTTGGGAAACCTTTTTTGTGACAAACAAAAGCCGCCGAGCCGTGTCATCGCTCACCGTCGACATCGAATATCTCGACGCAAAAGGCAGGCAGCTGCACCGGCGGCAGGGACTCACCGTCACATTCCCCGAGCCAATCCCGCCCGGAGAGACGCGCCAGGCTAAGATACCAACATGGGACATACAGTCGGTGCGCTACTATCACCTTTCGCCTCCGGCGCGCACCCGCTCGCAAGCCACCCCTTTTTGGGTAAAAATCGCTCCCAATACCATCACAACACCGCGCTGACCAACATTTCCACATCGCGCTTGTTCTTATTACTAAAACATCAAAAAAAACAAATAATATGGAAAAAATAGAAAACGGCAAACACGTGTCGATTATCTACGACCTCTATGCCATCGACCAAAACGGCAACGAAGAACTCAAACACCAGTCAGACCCCGCCGACCCCGAGCAATTCATCTACGGCGTGACCGAAGGCCTGATTGAACCGCTCGCCAAAGCAATCGACGGCCTCGAAAAAGGCGCAGGCTTCGACGTTGTGGCCAAATCCGACGAAGCGTTCGGTCCCCACCTCGACCAATTGGTAATGACCTTCGGCCACGACATGTTCGAAGTCGACGGAAAATTCGACAATGAAATCGTGCAGGTAGGCAAATATGTGCCCATGCTCACCGCCGAAGGCTACCGTGTGCCCGGCCTCGTCACCGAAGTGACCCCCGACACCGTGACAATGGACTTCAACCACCCGCTCGCCGGCAAGAACCTCCGCTTCAAAGGCTCTGTGCTCGACGTGCGCGACGCCACCGAAGACGAAATCAAGGCTGCCACCGCTCCCCACCAGTGCGGATGCGGCTCCTGCGGCGACGGATGCGGCGACTCGTGTGGCGACTCATGCGGCGACGGCTGCGGTTGCGGCTCCTGCCATTAGGAACACTAACCGCGAAGCGCTTTGCCTCAGGCAAAGAACCCTCCGGCTTGTGAAGAAGAACCACAAGCCGTAATTACGGTGCATTGTGTCTCCGTTAGGAGACAAATAATGTAGCGCGGGGCGACAGCCCCGGGAAGCGTTGACGTTATTTATTATGGTATTGGAGCGGAGCCTGCCGGAGCGTTCGAAAACGCCGACCGCGGTGTAGAACGCTACGCTGCCGCTCGCTCCAAATCACTTTTGGTCTCCTTGGACTTAACCCCGGGTTTCGCTATCGCTACACCCGGGGCTACATTCTTGAATCGCTACGCGATTCCATGCACCGCATTTTCGGCTTGTGCCAGAAAATCCACAAGCCTCCTGCTCGTGTTATTCCTACGACCCCACTGTTACTACAAATTATAAACCGATTATGAATACCTTCTCTTCTGAAATTCGCAAGGCCATTGAAGAAAACAACATCAGGCCGGCAGTCGGCACCACCCTCGTCGAAATAGCCAATTTCTTCACCCGCATCGAATCCTACGACAGATATATAAATGTCGATTTCGACGATTTCCACTCTCTCATGCGCGAATCCTCGGTAATCGGCATCGCCTCCAAAACAGTATCCTACGACAATATCGGCACTGCACTCCGCTCAATCCTCGCCACCACAGTCGACGGCAGCAAGCCCTCCTCCGTTATTGTCAACTTCAACATCGGACCCGACTTCTTGATGGAGCACATGCAACTCGTATCCGAAGCCGTCGAGACCCTTCCTTCCGACGTAGACATGACATGGGGCATGTCACACAGCAACTCCGACGCCCGCGAAGTGGAAGTGGCCGTAGCGATGGGCTACAAGTAATTTGCTCGTTTTTGAAAAAAACATTATCTTTGCGTCTTCGGTTATAATAACCGAAGACGTTTCATCTTATCTACAACCTATCATATGGCTTTTGACAACGGATTTTTAAACAGGATGCCGCCGGTGACTAAAAACCTGCTCATCGTAAACATATTGATATTTGTGGTCATGGCAGTGATGCCGCCGGCCAAGGAAGCGCTCGTCGACCGCTATCTCGGCCTGCACTATTTCTCCTCGCCGACATTCAACATCGCGCAGCCGTTCACCTACATGTTTATCCATGCCGGATTCATGCACCTGTTTTTCAACATGTTCGCGCTCATCATGTTCGGTCCGCAAATCGAATGGTCGCTCGGGTCGAAACGCTTCCTGTTCTACTACATCTCCTGCGGCATTGGCGCCGCCCTGATACAAGAAGGCGTGTTCGCGCTCATGCTCACAAAATACACGGCAATGTTCCCGCCGGAGCAACTCGACCAAATAATACGCGAAGGGGCACGCGCGCTGTCGCAGGGCATGGACTTCTCCGACCCCACCATGTCGGCAATCAACCGCCTTGTCAACGGAGGCACCGTGGGCGCTTCCGGAGCCATTTACGGCGTGCTCCTTGCCTTCGGCATGCTTTTCCCGAATTATCAGCTTATGCTCATTATCCCGCCCATGCCCGTCAAGGCCAAATGGCTCGTGGTGGGATATGCCGTGATCGAACTCGTCTACGGCGTAGGCGGCTCCTCGTCGGGCGTGGCCCATTTCTGCCATCTCGGCGGCATGGTGGCCGGCTTGCTCATAATCCTGTATTGGAAACACAAAGGACTTTTCAGAAGATACTGACATATATGACATCTTTCCGACAATACTGGCACGTGTATCTGTGGCGCGACGTAACATCGCGGCTCATCACCGTGTGCTTCTTAATATGGGCCGTAATAGGCCTGCTCTCGCTCATAGACACGCCGGCGGCATACACCGCCGTGGCATGGCTCGCCGAACCTGCCGTGCCCGCCGCCCTGCTCACGCGCCCGTGGACGGTGTTGACCTATATGTTTGTTCACGTCGACTTCATCCATCTCATTATAAACATGATGTGGCTCATGATGTTTGGCCGCATCATGTACCACACAGAAGGCGGCGAACGCACCCTCGCCATGTATATCTACGGTGGCATCGCCGGCGCCCTCTCATTCCTCGCCTACAATGCCGCTGCCGGCCCCACACATTCCATGCTTCTTGGAGCGTCATGCGCCATAATCGGCCTTATCGGAGCCATAACGGTGGCTATGCCCTCGCTGAAAGTAAACCTTATGTTCTTCGGAGCCGTGAATGTGGGCTGGATAGGAGTGCTTGCCATCCTCTTTTTTGTAATCATGGCCCCGTCCACTGCCGAGAGCGTGGCACATGCCGGAGGCTTTGCCGTGGGAGCCGCCTACGGGCTGCTGCGCCGGCGCGGCATCGACATAACCCGCCCGATGCGCCATCTTCTCGGCTACTTCCACTCTCCGGCCACGGCATTTTCCCGCCACAAGCCCACCACCACCAATCTCCGGGGCACCGACGCCGACGTGCTCGACCGCCTGCTCGAAAAAGTGTCGCGCTCGGGCTACCGCTCCCTCTCGTCCGTAGAGCGCCAGACCCTCTTCGACCTCACCCAACGCATGAAATAACCGGCATAAACTATTGTTTACTTTTCATGCTTTTATTATATTTGCACAAGAAAACCACAATATTATGAGACGCTTGGATATAGTCGAAAAAATTCGCTTGATTATACGAGAGGTTGCACCTGATGCCGAAATAATTCTGTTCGGCTCGGAAGCGCGCGGAGAGGCACGTAAAGATTCTGATTTCGATATCCTCATCCTTGAAAATGCCGATAAAATAACAATCGCAAGAAGAAAAGAAATAACATATCCACTATATATGTTTGCGTATTCAGAAGGTTTGGATATCCAACCATTGGTCCGTACCAAGACCGAATGGGAGAACAGACCCTTCCCTACCGCCTTTTTTAACAACGTATCATCCGACGGCATTTATCTATGACATATCCTAACGACAACGCTCACATAGAATATCGCCTTACAAGAGCCTTGGAAACGTTCAATGATGCAGAATTATTGATTTCTAATAAGAGATTTAATTCAGGCGTAAACAGGCTTTATTACGCATGCTTCTATTCCGTACTTGCATATTTGTTAAAAATCGGCGTTGAGGCCAAGACTCATTCAGGCGTTAAACAAATGTTTGGTAAACATATTGTTTTACAAGGTTTGATTGATTCGGATTCGGCTGCATTCTTTTCTGACATCCAAAATCTTCGCATAACAGGAGATTACGATGAATTCATTGATATACCGGAAGATGAAGCCTTAGATTTACTCGAATCAGGCAGAATATTCATCAAAAAAATGATGGTTATTACAAAAGAATAATTTTTAGTGGCTGCTCCTTCCAATAGATACAATATTAACGCAAATCCGGCGACACATAGAGGCATAGCCTGGGATTTCGGGCCGCGGCGCGGATGGTTCCGGCGATGCGTCAACTTTTTTGTGCTCGCCGTGAATGTCGTGGCGGCATTGGCTCTGCTGCTCACCGGCTACGGAGGCGTGTTCAACCCCGAAAACTGGGGCGGGTGGGTGTTCGTGCCAATGATATTCCCCGTGGTGCTCCTCACCTCGCTGGCTATATTTATCATAGACCTGATATGGTGGCGGCGCACTGCCCTGGTGCAGGGCGTGGCGCTTCTGCTGTGTGCCGGGCCAATAGCCGACTTTTGCCCTCTCAACTATCCGCGACTGTCGATGTCGGACGAGGAAAAGGCCAACGCCATAAAAATAATGACCTACAACGTGTTCAAGTTTTCCGACTTCACACGCGCCTACGAAGGCAACGGCAACCCAACGCTCGACGCCATCCTCCGTGAGGACGCCGACATCGTGTGCCTGCAAGAATGTATCGGTATGACGCTCTCGCGCATAGGACGCTCCACGCCCGAGCAAATCGACTCGGTGTTTGCCCGTTACCCCTATGTCTACCAAGGCGGAAAAAACACGGCTCTCCTGTCGAAATACCCCGCCGAGCCTATCCCATTACAGATCAACTCCGACACCACCGTCCGCAACAACGGCGAGGGCGCGGCCTGGCGCGTGCACATCGACGACGACCGCATCATCAACCTTTTCAACCTCCACCTCCGCTCGCTCTATCTCACCCCCGGCGACAAAGAGCAATTCACCGGCATTGTAAAAGATATTGTGAAGCTCGACACCCTCGACATCGACGGCCTGCGGTTTTTCCGCGCCAACGCAATGGCAAAAATTGCCGAAGCGGCAAAAGCCCGTGCCGACCAAATCAAGACCCTCGAAAAATATATTGCCAAATACGGCGGCAAGAACGTGATTGTGTGCGGCGACTTCAACGATGTGAACGGATGCTATGGCATCAACAGCCTCTGCCATGAGTCGCGGCTTCGACGCACCTACCCCCTGGTGGCTTTCGGCCCTACCGTCACTTTCCACGCCAACCACCTCTTTTTCCGCATCGACCATATTCTTTTCCGCGGCGACCTCGAGCCATACTCGATATCGAGCCCTCGCATCCCTTATTCCGACCATTACCCCCTCGTGGCCACATTTATTATGAAATAAATCGCCCCACGGTGTCACAAAAATGCAGGTAATATCGTCTATCTATAAAAACACCTATTTTTATGAAAACTACAAAACTTTCATCTATCATTGCTTGCGCGGCTTTGTCCGCTTCCGCCCTGTTCTGCGGATGCTCGTCTCAGTCAAGAACCCAAATCGCAGGCGAAGGCCCGATTGAAACACGCGACACCGTATTAGATCCTTTCACATCGCTTACCGTAACAACAGGCCTCAACGTGACATTCACGGCCTCGGCCTCCGATTCCAAACCCACGGCACACATCTCCGCGCCCGCCTCGCTCATGCCCTATCTCGTTATGGAAGTGAAGGACGGCGCCCTTCAAATCGGCCTCGACAACAGCCATAATTACAGACTCACCAACCGCGTCGACATCTACATTTCAGCACCCATGGCCGGCTCCTTCACCGCCACATCAGGCTCCGACCTCGACATTATCTGCACCGACACCGCCGACGCCCTTACCCTGCACTGCACTTCCGGGGCCGACATCGACATCGCCTCGATCAACTGCCAATCCATCTCCGCCCACTGCACATCCGGCGCCGATATCGACATCAACAACCTTTCTGCCTCCGCCGCCGAGCTGCATTGCACATCGGGAGCCGACATCGACGTGACATGCGCCAACGTAGCATCGCTCAGCGCATCGGCCACATCCGGCGCCGACATCGACATTGCCGGCAAAGTCGAGAACCTCACTTGCACCGCCACATCCGGAGCATCGATCGACGCTTCCAAAGTCGACAAAAGCACCCTCTCCAAGCAAAACATATGCAAAAACTCCGCAGGCTCCGTCAAGATTTAATAATTCAAGACAGGAGAACAGGAGAGCGGGGAGAATCTGATTCCGATGCACAAAGCGGCAGAGCCGCTTAATACGATAGGCATGGGCGAAAGCCCATGTTTTTTTGATATGTTGTTATTCGACTGCGGCCGCAGTCGAACTTCCGAAATTGCACTAACAACACGGGCTATTGCCCGTGCCTACCGTATTCGACCGCAACTGCGGTCTACCCTGTCTTTTACGGGGTCAAGCCGTAATTATACGGTGTATGCGTCTCCGTTAGGAGACAAATATTGTAGCGCAGGGCGACAGCCCTGGGGGCGTGGATGTTATTAATTAAGGTGTTGGAGCGGAGCCTGCCGGAGCGTTCGATAAATTTCGGCTTGCCCCGTAATATTCTTCTGTCTTTCCTGTTCTCCTGTCTTATTTCCTTTTTTTCCTGCAAACTAATCGTCGGATTCGAGCGAGGCGGCTATCTGCCGAATCAACCGACGGTTGCGCCGGTCGATGGTCAGGCCTATCGCACCGCCGGCCACTCCGCCCACTATGCCGCCCACCAGCATCGGCGTGTCAAACGACATATCCATCAACAAAAGCGTCACCACCGGGATGCAACATATCCATCCCGCTATTTTGGCACGGTGGCGTATGGTGTCGATGCGCAGCATCCGGCGCACGGCGTCGGCCACCGGCAGCGAATAAAGGTCGGTGCGGGAGATATAACGGAAAAACCATATCGCGAAAATCCCCGTCGCTATCATAAACACGACATATATCACCATCGTGAGAACCGAAAGCGGCAATATTCCGGCCATAGGCAAGAACCACAGCGGCGAGGACAGCCCGACAATGCCGCAAAAACGATAATACCGTGCCACCTGCGTCTTTTCCGAAGTGAGTTTCTGGGCACGCAGCCGGTGCATGAGCTCAGCGTTGCGCCGCTCGAGAGCATCGATGCGCACGCTGCTCCTTTGCCAAAGGGCGCGCAGGGAGTCTATGTCGGGATTCATATCTTGATTCATGCCTATATTTGTTTGGTGGGGTCGTTTGCCAAGCGTGTGCGCGCACGCGACAGGCGCGTAGCCACGTTTGCCTTGGACAGACCCGTGATTTCACTTATTTCTTCATAACTGCGCTCGTCGAGCCAAAGAAGCACCACAGCCTTGTCGATGGGGTCGAGCCGCCCTATCAGGCGATACATCTCGCGCAGCGCGGCCGCGTGCTCGGCCGAAGAATCGTCATCGGCCACCTCCACGGCGCTCTCAATCGGCAGCGGCACGTCGTGGCGCCCGTGGCGGCGGCGAAACGAAATGCACGTGTTGAGAGCCACGCGGTAGATCCACGTCGACACACTCGCCTGCCCTCGGAAAGAGTCGATACCCTGCCACAGATTGATGAGCGTCTCCTGATAAAGGTCGTCGGCCGGCGCGCTTTTCGACGCATAAAGATAGCACACCTTGGCTATCACCTGCCCGTAGGCGGCAACCAAGCCCGAAAAGCGTTCCTCCTTCGATATGTATGTGCCGGAAATTTCCATTTACAAATAATAGACGCAAAAAATCACGTAAAATTACAACAATGTCGGCAAAATTCATTAATTTTGCGCTCAATGAACACTGCCAATGTCATACGATTTGCTATTTTAGGGCTCATTTGGCTCGGACTTGTCGCCACGATTATCGTGCGGTCGGCCCGTATCACGGCTTATACCGTGTTTGTGATTATTGCGTCGGCTATAATCATTTTTGTGCCCATGTACAAAAAATATGTGAAGAATGGCAACAAACGCTGATCGCTATCCCCTGCTGTCGGGCATCGAGTCGCCGGCCGACCTGCGCGCCATGCCCGAATCCGACCTCCCCGCCGTGTGCGAGGAGATACGCCGCTTTCTCATCGACCACCTTTCGGTGAACCCCGGCCACTTCGCCTCGTCGATGGGCGCGGTGGAACTCACCGTGGCCCTCCACTATGTTTTCGACACGCCCTACGACCGCATCGTGTGGGATGTGGGCCATCAAGCCTACGGACACAAGATACTCACCGGGCGGCGCGACCGCTTTGTCGACAACCGCAAGTTCGGTGGACTCTCGGGCTTTCCTAATCCCGACGAGAGCATCTACGACACCTTCATGGCCGGACACGCCTCCAACTCCATATCGGCAGCCCTGGGCATGGCCGTGGCCACAACCTTGCAGGGCGAGACGCCGCGACGCAACATCGTGGCCGTAATCGGCGACGCCTCCATATCCGGCGGCCTCGCTTTCGAGGGCATAAACAACGCGGCCAACACGCCCAACAACATGCTCGTTATCCTCAACGACAACGACATGTCGATCGACGACAACGTGGGCTCGCTCAACTCCTACCTCGCCCACCTCACCACCTCGCGCCCCTACAACCGCATCCGCTATCGGCTCTACCGCCTGCTGCGCCGCCTCCACCTCATCTCCGAAGGCAAGAAAGACCGCATCCTGCGCTTCAACAACAGCCTCAAAGCCCTGCTCACAAAGCAACACAACATATTCGAAGGCCTCAACATAAGATATTTCGGACCCTTCGACGGACACGACATACACACGATCGTGCGCGTGCTGCGCGATATCCGCGACATGGACGGCCCCCGCCTGCTCCACCTGCGCACCATAAAAGGCAAAGGATACGCCCCCGCCGAATCGAACCCCACGCCGTGGCATGCTCCCGGACGCTTCGACCCGGCCACCGGCGCGCGCGAGGCCGACAAAAAGAAGGACACGCCCTCGCCCATGAAATATCAGGACGTGTTTGGCCACACCCTGCTCGAACTGGCCCGTAAGGACCCGAAAATCGTGGCTATCACGGCTGCAATGGCCTCGGGCACATCCATTTCGACGATGCAGCGCGTATTCCCCGACCGTGTATTCGACGTGGGCATCTCCGAAGGCCACGCCCTTACCTTTGCCGGAGGCCTCGCCAAGGAAGGCATGCGCCCCGTGGTGGGAATATACTCATCGTTCCTCCAGCGCGCCTACGACAATCTTATCCACGACATAGCCATCCTGCGCCTGCCCGTGACGCTGTGCATCGACCGCGCCGGCCTCGTCGGCGAGGACGGCGTGACGCATCACGGCATATTCGACCTGAGCTATCTTCGCGCCGTGCCAAACCTCATTGTGGCCGCGCCCGCCGACGCCGAGACCCTGCGCGCCCTCATGTACGCGGCCATCGGCTCCACGCCCGTGGGCCCGTTTGCCATACGCTATCCGCGCGGCTCATCCGACATCACCGCCCTGCCCTGCGACACGCCCGAGCCCATTGCCATAGGCCGCGGACGCCAGCTGCGCTTCGGCGCCGACGCATCCATTGTCACCATAGGCACCATAGCCTCCGAGGCCGATGCAGCCATACGCTCGCTCCACTCCGCAGGCATCGAGGCCGCCCACTTCGACATGATATTCTTAAAGCCGCTCGACACCGCGCTGCTCGACCGCGCCGCAGCCTCCGGCGCGCCCGTCATCACCGTCGAGGACGGCACCGTAAACGGCGGACTCGGCTCGGCCGTGGCAGAATATTTCGCCGAAAAAGGCTACACAAACCCGCTTGTATGCCTCGGCATACCCGACCGCTACGTCACACAAGGCTCAATCGCCCAACTGCGCCGCCTATGCGGCATCGACGCCGATTCGATAGCCGTGGCCGTGCGCGAGGCTGTATTAAAATCCAAAGAAAAATGAAGATTGTAATTTCCGGAGCCGGCGACGTGGGCTCGCATCTGGCGCGCCTCCTCTCTCACGAGGATCAGGACATCCTCGTCATCGACCCCGATGCCGAGAAGCTCGAACGCCTCGACGCAAAATACAATCTTATGACCCTCACGGGCAACCCCACATCGTTCTCGACCCTGCGCGAGGCACAGGCCGACCAAGCCGACCTGTTCATCGCCGTAATGCCATCTGAATCCTCAAACATGCTCGCCTGCGCCATGGCCAAAAGCCTCGGCGCGCGCCGCACCGTAGGCCGCATCGAAAATTATGACTACATGCAGCCCATGAACCGCGCCTTTGCCACGCGCATGGGCGTCGACCAGCTCATATACCCCGAGGACCTCGCCGCCGAGCAAATTGTAACGGCTCTCGAACGCACATGGGTGCGCCATTGGTTCGAGATACACGACGGACAGATAATCGTGGTGGGCGTGCGCCTGCACGGCAACCCGCCCCTGGTGGGCATGCAGCTGAAAGAATTTGCATCCACCAACCACTCGTTTCACGTATCGGCCATAAAGCGGCACAACGACACCATTATCCCCCGCGGCGACGACCGCATGCTCGAAAACGACATACTCTATATCACCACCACCCGCGACCATGTGGCCGACCTCATTGCCCTCACCGGCAAGACCCCCACGCGAGTGCGACGCGTGCTGGTGATGGGCGCCGGGAAAATAGCCCGCCGACTTATCGACATGGCCGGCGACAGATTCAAATTCACCGTTATCGACCGCGACATCGACGCCTGCCGGCGCCTGTCGGAACGTTGCCCCGAGGCATCAGTCTATCACGGCGACGCCCGCGACATCGACCTGTGGAGCGACGTCGGCATCGACGACATCGACGCCTTCATTGCCCTCACCGCATCGTCGGAAACCAACATCCTGGCCTGCCTCACGGCAAAAGAGGAAGGCGTGCCCAAGACCATAGCCGAGGTGGAAGACATCCAATTCATCAACCAGGCCGAAGGGCTCAACATCGGCTCGATAATAAACAAAAAGCTGCTCGCCTCGTCGAAAATATTCCAGATGCTTATCGACTCCGACGACAACAACGCCCGATGCCTGGCCTTGACCGACGCCGAAGTGGCCGAGTTCGAGGTGCGCCCCGGCGCCAAAATCACCAAGGCCCCCATCAAAGACGTGTCAATTCCGCGCGACATCACCCTCGCCGGGCTCATCCGCGACGGCCACGGCATGCTCGTCACCGGCGGCACGCACGTGCTCCCCGGCGACCGCGTCGTGGTGTTCTGCCTGGCCGGCACCCTGCACAAAGTCGAAAAACTGTTCAAATGATGAAAAAAAAGGAAAGCAGGTCGGTCAACTTCCCCATGGTTGTGAAAGTGATGGGGTGGCTCGTGATGATAGAAGGCGGCTTCATGCTCTTTCCCGCGGCCGCCGCTTTCTTCTTCGGCGATGCCGAATTCAATGCCTTCGCCGTATCCGCCGCCGTGACATTCCTGTCGGGATTCGCCATGACCAACGGCATACGCCCCTCGTCGACACGCATGAGCAAGCGCGAGGGCTTCCTGCTCACAGCCATGGTGTGGGTGGTGTTCTCATTCTTCGGCATGATGCCATTCCTGATGTCGCCCGTCGAGATATCCGTGGGCGCGGCCTACTTCGAGGCCATGTCGGGATTCACCACCACCGGCGCCACCGTAATCGACAACATCGACCGCCTCAGCCGCTCGCTCCACCTTTGGCGCGCCCTCATGCAGTGGATAGGCGGCATGGGAATAATACTGTTCACCCTCGCCGTAATCCCCATGCTCAACCACTCGGGCGGCATGCAGATGTTCAACGCCGAAGTCACCGGCATCACCCACGACAAGATACGCCCCCGCATCTCCCAGACAGCCAAAAGCCTCTGGGGCATCTACATACTCCTCACCGTGGCCTGCGCCCTGCTGCTGTGGGCCGGGCCGATGGACTGGTTCGACAGCATTTGCCATGCCTTCGGCACGGTATCTACCGGCGGCTGCTCCACCGTCGACGACGGAGTCGACGCCTGGGCCTCGCCCTACATCCTGGGCGTGGTAACACTCTTTATGTTTCTTGGCGGCGTCAACTTCACCCTCCTCTATCGCGTAGCCTCCGGCCACCCCGGAGCCTTGGCCGCCAACACCACCTTCCGCGTCTACATCGGCGCCATCGCCCTATACTTCGCGCTGTTCGTAGCCGCGATAGCCTATAACGGACGGCTCGACAGCTGGCAAGACGGAAGCCTGCGCCCGCTGTTCCAAGTCGTGTCGGCCATCACCTCCACAGGCTACACCGTAGGGCAATTCTCAACGTGGGGCTACTTCACCCTCGCCCTCATGTTCCTCATCATGTTCTTCGGAGCCTGCGCAGGCTCCACCGCCGGCGGCGCCAAACTCGACCGCATGATAGTGCTGCTCAAATTCGTGCGCAACGAAATGTGCCGCGCCCTCCAGCCCAACCACGTCACCGCCGTGCAAGTCGGCAAACGCGCCGTGCCGCAAGACCTCGTCCTCAAAGTCGTGGCCTTCCTCTGCATCTACACCATGTTGATGGCCTTTGGCGGCATAGCACTCTCGGCCATGGGCATGCCAATGGTCGACGCCTTCTTCTCATCCTTCTCATGCGTATCCAACGTAGGCCTCGGCGCCTCCGTCACCGGCTACGGCGGCTCCTTCATGCTCATCCCCGACGGAGGCCTCTGGCTCCTCTCCCTGCTGATGCTCACCGGCCGTCTCGAAATCTTCACCATCCTCATGCTCCTCCTCCCCGCCTTCTGGCGCCGCTGACCCCATATATATTTAAGCGTTAATTATCGTGAATTATTCATTAATTCACGTTTTGCACGTATCTACATCTGATAGCCAAGATTACCAAACAGCAGGGACGTACGGCCCGTGCGTCCGAAAAACACACAGCTAAATCAATCGCGGTATCGGAGCGGAGCCTGTCGAAGCGTCCGATAATGTCAAACATGCCGTGAGGCACAGCTTCGCAGTGCTTTTTTTGCCCTCATAACAGACCGGGCTTGTCGGCATACTGCCTCCAAACCCGGTTATCAAAGGAATCACGGCCTCGCCGTGGCTAACTATTTAATTAAAAATTAACGTAATATATAACAAAATATGAATTGATGTATTCAAAAATTGTCGCAGAGCGACAATCTCTTAGGTAACCCCCGGCTTCAGCCGTGGGGGCGTGAACATCACAATGGGCGGTGTGGCGGAGCCACACTCTTGCTTGTACAGACGTATCGTATATAGAGTGTGGCTCCACCACACCGTGATTAGTGGCCTTGAATTTCCCCACGGCTGAAGCCGGGGGTTACCTGAAAGACTGTGGCTCTGCCACAGCAGAATTGCGTGCAATACATTAATTCTTTAATCAGAGATACTTATATTCGTGGCCATTAACGTAAAAACTAGAATTACCGCTAATAGATAGTTTTATCCAAGGATTTGGGCGGCGTGGTCTTTGGTTTTGACTTCTTTGGGGGTGATGACGCGCTCGACGCGGCCGTCGGGCGAGATGATGAAGGTGGTGCGGAAGGTGCCCATGTATTTGCGGCCGGCAAGTTTCTTCTCGCCCCACACGCCGAATTTCTCTACGAGGGCGTGGTCGGCGTCGCTGATTAGCGGAAATGGCAGGGAATATTTGGCGGCGAACTTGCGATGCGACTCAGGCGAGTCTACGCTCACGCCGATTACCTGATAGCCGGCGGCTTCGAGCTCGGACAGATTGTCGCGCAGGTTGCAGGCCTGGGCCGTGCAGCCCGGGGTAGAATCTTTCGGATAGAAATAGAGGGCGATTTTTTTGCCCGGAAATTGGCTGAGGCGCACCTCATTGCCGTCCATGTCGCGGCCAAGCAGGTCGTCGACTTTATCGTTAACGTTCATCATTGCAGATAATATTTAATTTTAACAGGAACACAAGCCTCCGGCTTGTGACTTGAATTTTCACAAGCCGGAGGCTTGTGTTCCTGATACAAAAATACGAATAAGTTTCAATTATTTTAGTTAAAACGGCAAAAAGATTGAAAAATGTTAAAAACCCACTCTCTTTGCCGACAGAATGGGATTTTATTCTTACCTTTGCACATTCTCAATAGGTAACAATTTCTAATAAAGGTAAGTTTTGAACAGCAACAAGTTATATCCGTCGGCAGCGATGTCGGCAATTCCACTCGCAGCTTTGCTGGTGATGATGATTGCTCTTATCATAACCCGCGGAGCCGACTGCGTGTCGCAATGGGGCCCGGTGCTCCTGCTCGGAGCCGCCTCCCTGGCTATAATCGTGGCCGCCGCTTGCGGCACTTTCCGTTTTAAAGAATTAAAAATCGGCATGACGCGCAGCGCCGTGCAGCTGCTCCCGGCAGTGCCCGTGCTGCTGTGCATAGCCATGGTGGCCTCCACCTGGATGCTGTCGGGCATCGTGCCCACATTGATATGCTACGGCCTGGCCATTATCGACCCGCAATGGTTCCTGCTCACATGCTGCGCCGTGTGCGGCCTTGTGTCGGTGATGCTCGGCAGCTCATGGACCACGATCGCCACCGTAGGCCTTGCTTTTCTCGGCATAGGCTCGGTGCTCGGATACAGCGAAGGCTGGATTGCCGGAGCCATCATCTCCGGAGCCTACTTCGGCGACAAGGTGTCGCCCCTTAGCGACACCACCGTGATAGCGTCGAGTGCCTGCGGAGTCGACATTTTCACCCACATACGCTCCATGATGGCCACTACGGTGCCCACCATCGTTGTCACCCTCGCCATCTTCGGCGTGGCCGGAGCCATGATGCACACCGGAGGCGAGGCACACACCGCCGAAATGGCCGGACTTATCCGACAGACTTTCGTGGTGTCGCCGTGGCTGCTTGTCGTGCCCGCCGTCACCATAGCCTTGTGCGCCTTCCGCGTGGGCTCGCTGCTCGTGCTCGTGATAAGCGCCGCATTGGGCCTTGCCGCCATGTTTGTGGCTCAGCCGCAGGTGGTGGCCGAAATCGGAGGAGGTCTCGACGCAGCCTTCAAGGCCATTTTCTCGGGCACCGCCCTTGCCACAGGCAGCCCCGAACTCGACGCCCTTGCCGCCACATCGGGCATAGCCGGGATGGTGTCGACAGTGTGCCTCGTGCTGTCGGGCATGGTGTTCGGAGGCGTGCTTCTGGGCACAGGCATGATACAAAGCATCACGCGCGCCCTGCGCTCGCGCCTGCGCCGCCGCCACTCGGTGGTGGGCGCCACGGTTGCCACCGGCCTCACGCTCAACGCCTGCACATCCGACCAATATCTGTCGATAATAATCGGCGCCAACCTCTACCGCACCCTCTACCGCAAGGCTTCGCTCGAAGCTCCCGTGCTGAGCCGCTCGCTCGAAGACTCCATCTCCGTAACATCGGTGCTCATCCCATGGAATTCGTGCGGCATGACCCAGTCGACCGTGCTCGGCGTATCCACGCTCACCTACCTCCCCTACTGCTTCTTCAACTACCTGTCGCCGATCATGTCGGTGGCCGTGGCTGCCCTCGGCGCCAAAATTGTGCCCGGGCTGCGCCGCCTCATCCCTTATCGCTCGCTATCAAATCATGGCAAAACAAGAATATATCGATAAAAACAAGGCCTGGCTCGCCGACAAGGCAAAAGAGCCCGGCGTGATGCCTCTCGAAGGCGGAATCTACTACAAGGTGCTGAAACAAGGACGCGGCGACGGCCGCACGCCCTCGCGCTCGTCGGTGGTGTCGGCACACTACACCGGCAAGACAATCAACGGCAAGGTATTCGACAGCAGCCGAGGCTCAACAGCCCCCGCCTTCCGCCTGCGCGACCTCATCCCCGGCTGGATCATAGCCCTTGGCCATATGCACGTAGGCGACCGCTGGGAGATATACATCCCTGCCGAAAAAGCCTACGGCCGCCTCAACCAGCCCGGCATCCCCGGAGGCTCCACCCTCATCTTCGACATCGAATTGCTCGGGGTGATGTAATCTTAGAGCCTGTCCCATAATAAATGTTAAAGCGTGGCCGGTTTATCTTTGAGCGATTTTTGTGTAACGATGAGGGAGTGTGGCGAGCCACATGACCGAAGAGTTGCACGAAAAGCGCCAAAGAGAAACTGAACCTATGGTATTTTTTTACAGAATCAAGCTTTTAATGATTATTTGAGTTAATCCCTGTAAATATAAAAGCATATTTTGCATTATTAACTTTAAAAACACCGTTTGCTCCCGTCTTTTGGGCATCTTTTACGCTTCGTTTCAGTCGTGTACATCCAGTACACTCCTTCAACTCACCGAAAAATCTGCTCCAAAATCCGGGCCCCACGTTTTAACATTTATTATGGGACAGGCTCTTAATTTGCAAGGACGCTTTTATTTACTTATCTTTGTAGCCATAAACCCCTGTTTCCTGTGACTCATAGGCTTCCTATGGACCCTATGAATTCTATAATTTGATTCTTTATGGCTCGTAAAATTCTGTCCTATATGTTCATGGCCTTTGTCGCGGCCATGTTCCCGGCACGTGCCGCCCAACAGGCACTCTCCCATCTCGACGCCGCCATGACCGAGGCTTCCGAAGCCGATTCCGCCTACCTGCGCCGCATCGAGACCATCAAGGCAAGAATCCCGGAGGCTCTTGCCGACACAATGAAGCTCTATCGCATCAACAAAAATATTTTTGAGCAATACCAGTTCTTCAAGGCCGACAGCGCCATGACCTACATCGACCGCAACATGGCCCTGGCCAAAGCCTCCAGTGACCCGGCCCTGATTTGGGAATGTGTCCTGCAAAAAGCCGACGTGCTTGCACGCTCGGGCATGTTCTACATATCGATGCGCATGCTCGACGAAATGAAAACACCTCTACCCCGCCGGCTGCTCCCCGACTATTACCTGCTCAATTACAGCATCAGCCAGTTTGCTCAGGAATACGCCCAGGACTCGGAATTCGAAGACTATTATTTCGAGCGTAAACTGGCCTACGCCGACAGCATAATGCAAGTGTCGGAACCTGCCGACTTCAACTACCGCACCGTTCACGCCGCCCTCCTCCTCGAACGCGACGGCAACTGCGACGCCGCCGAGAAATACGTCAAAGATGTCGTGGCCGACTACCGCCCCGGAACACGGCAATATTCAATACTCATGTCGCAACTGGCCTTCATCTGCGGCAAGTCCGGCGACATCGAGGGCCAGACACGCGCCCTGGCCCTGTCGGCGGCAAGCGACATATCGGGATGTATCAAAGAGAACATGGCAATGCGCATGCTCTCCGACGTGCTCCTCTCATCCGGCGACGTTGTGCGAGCCACACGTTGCGTAAACAAAAGCCTCGACGACGCCAATTTCTACTGCGCCCGCCTGCGCCACACCCAGTCGGCCGAAGTGCTCCCGCTGGTAGTGGCCGCCAACCAAAACTTGCAGACCAACCGCCAGGCCATGATGTACTATGTCCTCGCTCTCCTTGCATTTGTCGTGGCCATAATCGTGGCGTCGTACATAATAATCCGCCGCAAAAACCGCGAGCTCGGCCTCCGCAACGAAGCCTTGCAGCAGGCCCGCGAAGAATCGCTCAATGCCGCCGACCGGCTCAACGCAGCATATTCCCAACTCGAAGAAACCAACGAAGGACTGCGCCGCGCCCAGGCAAAGCTCGAAGAAGCCAACAAGGTGCAGCAGGTATACCTCAGCCAATTTATATGGCTATGCTCATCGGCAATAAACAAAATCGACCTCTACCGCCGTCGGCTCTACCTCCTGTTGAAGACAAACAAAAAAGACGAGCTTAAAGACGCCCTCACCTCCACAAAAGAATTCAACGACATGTCGGCCGACTTCTACTGCGCCTTCGACGAAGCCTTCCTTGCCATAGTGCCCGACTTTATCGACCGCCTCAACGCACTGCTCACCTCGCCGCTCACCATGAAATCGGATGCCCCCGCCGGCCAGCTCACCACCGAGCAGCGCATATTCGCCCTGATGTGCCTTGGCATCGCCGACAACAAGAAAATCGCCGACTTCCTCCACTGCACCATCTCCACCGTCTACACCTACCGCTCCAAAGTGAAGGCAAAAGCCAAACACCCCGACAGCTTCGAATCCGAAGTGATGGAGATATGATAATGACAAATGACAAATGACAAATGACCGACTGCATTTGCGTAATTTGCAGTTCCGTTTTCACGTTAATGCCTGTCAATTGTTCATTAATTTTAATTAACGGCCCATTCGCGGACATTAACGCAAAAATATTCGTGTAATTTGCGGTTCATTTTTCACGTTAATGGCCGTCAATTGTTCATTAATTTTAATTAACGGCTCATTCGCGGGCATTAACGTAAAAATATTCGTGTAATTTGCGGTTCATTTTTCACGTTAATGGCCGTCAATTGTTCATTAATTTTAATTAACGGCTCATTCGCGGACATTAACGTAAAAAATATCTCCTATCATTCCTGTTCTCATGTCTGATAAAACGACCCAACCCCGGCTGTGGCAGAGCCACAGTCTTTTAGGTAACCCCCGGCTTTTAGCCGGGGGGAATAATGCCTATAAAGTCACGGTGTGGCGGAGCCACACTCTATAAGGGCAACGACAAGCAAGAGTGTGGCTCCACCACACCACTCACAGCCATATTCATCCACCCCACGGCTCAAGCCGGGGGTTACCTGAAAGATTGTCGCGCTGCGACAAATATTTCTCCTGTCATTCCTGTTCTCCTGTCTGATATTATTCTGTCAAATATTCCTGTCTCTAAATACAAAAGGCTTCCCGGTCACGGGAAGCCTTTTGCTGTGTATAGGGGAAGGGGGATTATTCTTCGGGGCTGAGGAGCTCGAGCATCTTGATGGCCGACACGGGGATACGTGTGCCGGGGCCGAAGATGGCGGCCACGCCTGCCTTGTAGAGGAAATCGTAGTCCTGAGCGGGGATTACGCCGCCGGCGGTGACCATGATATCGTCGCGGCCGAGCTTTTTAAGCTCTGCGATAACTTGCGGAACGAGGGTCTTGTGACCGGCTGCGAGCGACGACACGCCGAGGATGTGCACGTCGTTTTCAACGGCCATGCGGGCTGCTTCCTCGGGAGTCTGGAAGAGCGGGCCCATGTCAACGTCGAAGCCGCAGTCGGCGTAGCCGGTGGCTACCACCTTGGCACCGCGGTCGTGGCCGTCCTGGCCCATCTTGGCAATCATGATACGGGGCTGGCGGCCTTCGCGCTTGGCGAATTCCTCGCACATCTGCTGGGCGCGGATGAAGTCGGGGTCTTGTTTTGTTTCAGATGAGTACACGCCTGATATTGTATGGATTACTGCTTTGTAACGGCCCACGACTTCTTCGCAGGCGTCGGATATTTCGCCGAGGGTGGCACGGAGGCCTGCGGCCTTCACGGCGAGGTCGAGGAGGTTGCCTTCGCCTGTGCGGACACATTCGGTGATGGCGGCGAGGGCTTCTTTCACCTTGGCTTCGTCGCGGTGAGCCTTCACGTCGTTGAGGCGTTCGATCTGCTCCTTGCGCACCTCGGTATTGTCGATTTCAAGGATGTCGATGGGATCTTCGTGGTCGAGGCGATACTTGTTGATGCCCACGATGGTCTGGCGTCCGGAGTCGATGCGGGCCTGGGTGCGGGCCGAGGCTTCCTCGATACGGAGCTTGGGAAGACCGGTCTCGATGGCCTTGGCCATGCCGCCGAGCTTCTCGATTTCCTGGATGTGAGCCCAGGCGCGGCGGGCAATCTGGTCGGTGAGGGCCTCAACGTAGTAGGAACCGGCCCAGGGGTCGACTTGCTTGGTCACCATCGTCTCTTCCTGGATGTAAATCTGGGTGTTGCGGGCGATGCGGGCCGAGAAATCGGTGGGGAGGGCGATAGCCTCGTCGAGGGCGTTGGTGTGGAGGCTCTGGGTGTGGCCCAGGGCGGCGCCCATGGCCTCGATGCAGGTGCGGCCTACGTTGTTGAAGGGGTCTTGCTCGGTGAGCGACCAGCCCGATGTCTGCGAGTGGGTGCGCAGGGCGAGCGATTTGGGATTCTTGGGGTTGAATTGCTTCACAATCTTGGCCCAGAGCATACGCGCGGCGCGCATCTTGGCCACTTCCATGAAGAAGTTCATGCCGATAGCCCAGAAGAACGACAAGCGGGGAGCGAACGAGTCGATATCCATGCCTGCGTTCACGCCGGCGCGGAGATATTCCAAGCCGTCGGCCAGGGTGTAGGCCAGCTCGATGTCGCATGTTGCGCCGGCTTCCTGCATGTGGTAGCCGGAGATGGATATCGAGTTGAACTTGGGCATGTTCTGCGAGGTGTACTCGAAGATGTCGGCGATGATTCGCATCGAGAATTCCGGCGGGTAGATGTAGGTGTTGCGCACCATGAATTCCTTGAGGATGTCGTTCTGGATGGTACCTGCCATTTCTTCGAGGCGCGCGCCCTGTTCGAGGCCGGCGTTGATATAGAAGGCGAGCACGGGGAGCACGGCGCCGTTCATGGTCATGGATACCGACATCTTATTCAAGGGGATGCCGTCGAAGAGCACTTTCATGTCTTCGAGCGAGCAGATAGACACGCCTGCCTTGCCCACGTCGCCTACCACACGGGCGTGGTCGGCGTCGTAGCCGCGGTGTGTGGCAAGGTCGAAGGCCACGGAGAGGCCTTTCTGGCCGGAAGCGAGGTTGCGGCGGTAGAACGCGTTTGATTCAGCGGCTGTGGAGAAGCCGGCATACTGGCGGATTGTCCAAGGGCGCAGGGGATACATTGCGCTGTACGGGCCGCGGAGGAAGGGAGGAATACCGGAAACATAGTTGAGGTGTTCCAGGCCTTGGAGGTCGTCTTTGGTATATATGGGCTTGACGGGAATCAGCTCGGGTGTGAGCCAATCTTCTGCGGCGGCAATGGGCTGGTGCTGAGCGCCGAAGGCGTCTTTTATAATGTCGATGGTTTTAAAATCGGGTCTCATGGTTGTAAACTCATTGCGTTATTTGAGAAGACGGGCGTTGAAGTCACGGAGTGTGTCGAGCACGTTGCAGCGAACATGCACGAAGTCGTTGATGCCGGCGGCTTTCAACTCTTCGGTGCAGGCGGGAGCGCCGGCCACTACAAACTCGGCGCGGCCGTTGAGGTAGGCAAACGCCTTGGGAGCGAGTTCGGCATATTCGTCGTCGGACGAGCAGAGCACTATCACGTCGGCTTCTTTGGCGAGTGCGGCGTCGACGCCTTCTTCCACGGTGTTGAATCCGAGGTTGTCGATTATCTCATAACCGGCGCAGCCGAAGAAGTTGGTCGAGAATTGAGCGCGGGCAAGACGCATGGCGAGGTTGCCGATGGTGAGCATGAACACCTTCGGGCGGCGTGCGGCGGCCTCGGTGGCCAGGCGCAGGGCCTCGAAGTCGGTGGCGGCGCGGCGCATCGACAGGCCTTGGTTCTCGCCTTCGCATTTCTCTTCGCCGTCGTGGTGGTGGCACGAGCAGGAGCATCCGCCGTGGTTCTCGATTTTCGAGGCGGCCATCTCGTTGATGTTGGGGAACTGGTTGGTGCCGAGGAGGATTTCCTTGCGGCGGGCCACGTCGGTGTGACGCTTGTCGCACGAAGCGTTCACGGCAGCCTGCACCTTGCCTTCGTCGACAGCGGCGAAGAATCCGCCTTCGCCCTCAACTTCGAGGAAGAGCTTCCAAGCCTCGTTGGCGATAGACACCGTGAGGGTCTCCACATAGTAGGAACCGCCGGCGGGGTCGACCACCTTGTCGAGGTGGCTCTCCTCTTTGAGAAGCAGCTGCTGGTTGCGGGCGATGCGCTCGGAGAACGCGTCGGGACGCTTGTAGGGAGCGTCGAAAGGAGTCACGGCAATGGAATCCACACCGGCGAGCGCGGCCGACATGGTCTCGGTCTGGCTGCGGAGCAGGTTCACATGAGCGTCGTAGATTGTCTGGTTGAAGCGCGAGGTGGTGGCGTGCTGGTGCATCTTGGCCACGTTGATGTCCTTGGGCTCGAACTTCTCCACAATCTGCGCCCAGAGCATACGTGCGGCGCGGAATTTGGCAAGTTCCATGAAATAGTTGGACGAGATGCCCATGTTGAACTTGATGCGCGAGGCCACTTCGTCGACCGTGAGGCCCTTGTCGGTGAGGGCGGCGATCCATTCAGCGCCCCAGGCCAGGGCGTAGCCGAGTTCCTGATAGATATATGCGCCGGCGTTGCAGAGCACGTCGGAATTCACCGACAGCACTTTCAGCCCGGGCACGCATGCAGCTTTCTCCACCAGCTCCTTGGCGGTGTCAACGGCCCATGCGGGTATTTTCTTGCCATGCTTCAAGGCAGGGCGGAGAGGATTGTAGTCGATAGAGCCGCGGAATTCTTTTTCTGCGCCGGCAGCCTTGATATAGTCGACAAGCACAGCGGCCAGGTCGAGGGCATGACGGGGGCATACGGTGAAATTCACCTCCACAGTCTTGATGTCGATGCCTTTGAGATATGCTGCCACGTTCTCGGCCGTGGGTTCGTCGATAGAGAAACCGAGCGATGTCACACCCTTGCCGAGCACGTCGAGAGCCAGGGCGTTGGCATCTGCTGCCGAGTCGGCCACGATGTCCTGACGCACAAACCAGTCGTTGGCTGCGCGGGTGCCGCGCACGTAGGGGTATTCGCCGGGAAGCGAGTCGGTGGTGTGAAGGCCGGCTATGTCCTCTGCTCGGTACATCGGCTGGACGTTGAAGCCTTCGTTAGTCCGCCACACGAGCTTTTTGTTGAAATCCGCACCTTTGAGGTCGGCCTCAACCTTTGCTCTCCATTCCTCGGTAGAGATTCCGGGGAACATGTCGAACAGTAATTCTTTGTTTTCTGCCATAATATATAGTAAATATAAAAAATCTGAAAGTATGTGATCTAAGGCACTATGTGTTAATGATGGTTTTCGATTTTCACGGCAAAGATAAATTAAAAATCGCACTAAACCAAGAAAACCCCCTGAAAAAGTAAGGGCGCGGCCAAAAACGACGCAAACTTCAATAAACTTTCTTTCCCGCGCATCCCCTGCAAACACTACACGCCCCGGCTTTGTTATACATTACGTTGAAATCACAAATTAACAATGATTGTATGGATAAGAAAAGACTGACCGCAGAAAACGGCCGCCCGATCGCCGACAACCAAAATGTCCGCACTGCCGGACCCCGCGGACCGATGACAATTCAGAACCCCTGGTTCCTTGAAAAACTGGCGCATTTCGACCGAGAGGTAATACCCGAACGCCGCATGCACGCCAAAGGCTCCGGCGCCTTCGGCACGTTTACCGTAACTCACGACATCACCGAATTTACCCGCGCGTCAATTTTCGCCGAGGTAGGGAAGCAGACGCCCTGCCTGGTGCGGTTCTCCACCGTGGCCGGCGAGCGCGGAGCAGCCGACGCCGAACGCGACATCCGCGGCTTCGCAATGAAATTTTACACCGACCAAGGCAACTGGGACCTCGTGGGCAACAACACCCCGGTGTTCTTCCTCCGCGACCCCCTCAAATTCCCCGACCTCAACCATGCCATCAAGCGCGACCCCCGCACAGGCATGCGCAGCCCAAAGAACAACTGGGACTTCTGGACCCTCCTGCCCGAGGCGTTGCACCAGATCACAATCACCATGTCGCCGCGCGGCATACCCGCCTCATTCCGCAACATGCACGGATTCGGAAGCCATACTTACAGCTTCATCAACAACGACAACAAGCGCACATGGGTGAAATTCCACTTCATCACCCTCCAAGGCATAAAAAACCTCACCGACAGCGAGGCCGAGGCCATAATAGCAAAGGACCGCGAGTCGCACCAGCGCGACCTCTTCGAGGCAATCGAGCGCGGCGATTTCCCAAAGTGGAAACTGCAAGTGCAGCTCATGACCGAAGACCAGGCAAAAGAATACCACATAAATCCGTTCGACCTCACGAAAGTGTGGTACCACAAAGACTTTCCGCTGCGCGACGTAGGCATCCTCGAGCTCAACCGCAACCCCGACAATTTCTTTGCCGAAATAGAACAGGCCGCCTTCAACCCCACGAATATCGTCGACGGCATCGGATTCTCCCCCGACAAAATGCTCCAGGGACGGCTATTCTCATATGGCGACGCCCAGCGTTACCGCCTCGGCGTAAACCACAACCTCATCCCCGTCAACCGCCCCAGATGTCCCTTCCATGCCTACCACCGCGACGGCCAAATGCGCACCGACGGCAACTATGGCTCCACCGTGGCATACGAGCCCAACAGCGAGGGAGAATGGAGCGACACCCCCTCGCTCAAAGAACCGCCCCTGCAAACGCAAGGCGACATCTACGACTACGACGAACGCGAATACGACGACGATTACTACACCCAACCCGGGAAACTATGGCGGCTGATGAGCGCCAACGACCAAAAAGCCACCTGCGACAACACGGCCGCGCAGATGAAAGACGTGCCCCTGTTCATCAAGCAGCGACATGTGCGCGCGTGCCACAACGCCGACCCCGGCTACGGACGCATGCTCGCCGGCGCCCTCGGCATCAGCCTCGAAGAAGCCCTCGTGGCAGAAGACCCCGCCCATCCCTCCTGGGACAAGCGCGACAACATAAAAAAACACTAAGACATAACATCTCCCCCACCCCCTCCGCATCCGGCCACCCCGGATGCGGATTTCATTTTTCCCCAATCGCATTTTCTCCATATCTAAGCATGACACAGCCAACCGTAAGGACGCGCGACTCTTAGCGCGTGAGGCCCGGGGCGAGCACCGACAGGGACGAGGGGGAGGCGGAGGAGAGGGCGCGGAGGGCCTCGGAGAGGGTGGCGCCGGTGGTGATGAGGTCGTCGACGATGAGGAGGTGACGGCCGCGGAGGCGGTCGGCATGGATTGCACGGAATGTGCCGGCAAGGGCGGCGGCCCGCTCGGCGGCGTTGTGGCGCGACTGGATGCCGTGGCCGCGCACGGCACGCAGGCCGGCCACTACGGAGATGCCTGTCACCGACGAGATGCCGCGGGCTATCTCCTCGGTCTGGTTGAAGCCGCGAGAGAGGCGTTTTTTCCAATGCAGGGGCACGGGCACCAGGGCGTCGATGCCGTCGAAGAAGCCTGTGTCCGCCATTTCCCGGGCCATTATCGCTCCGAGAACGCGGCACTGCCGCGGACGCTTCTCATATTTGCTCTCGACGATGAGCCGGGCGTAGTCGGACGCTTTGTCGTAGAAATACCACGCAACGGCTCGCGCTACCGGGGTGTGGTGCGCGAGCCGCGAGTGGATGGTGTTAAATTCAAAGTCGGCGATGCGTGTGCGCGGCAGCTCTGCGAGGCAGTGCAGACACATCAGGTGTTCGTCATGGAGGAGAGGACGCCGGCATATCCGGCACAGCCGCGGATACGCCGCAGAGGCGATTCCGTCGAGGATGTGACTCAGAGGGTGTGCCATCGGGCCGGCGGTGTCGGTCGGTCAAGGTTAACCTTCGATAAGATTGCGGCCTGTCATTTCGGCGGGCTGCGGGAGATCCATGATATGGAGGATTGTGGGAGCCACGTCGGCAAGGATACCGTTGGCGATGCGCGCGGAAGTGTCGCCGGTCACATATACGCAGGGAACGGGGTTGAGCGAGTGCGCTGTGTTGGGTGTGCCGTCGGCATTTACGGCGTTGTCGCAGTTGCCGTGGTCGGCGATTATTATGGCTTCGTAGCCGTGGGCCACGGCGGCGTCTGTCACCTCGCCAACGCATTGGTCGACGGTCTTCACGGCTTTTTCGATAGCTTCGTAGATGCCGGTGTGTCCCACCATGTCGCCGTTTGCGAAGTTTACGACGATGAAGTCGTATTTCTCAGTGTTGATGGCTTCGACGAGCTTGTCTTTCACTTCGAAAGCGCTCATCTCGGGCTTGAGGTCGTAGGTGGCCACCTTGGGCGAAGCCACGAGGATGCGGTCCTCGCCGGGGAATTCCTTCTCACGGCCGCCGTTGAAGAAGAATGTCACGTGGGCATACTTTTCGGTCTCGGCGATGTGGAGCTGCTTCTTGCCGGAGTTGGAGAGGTATTCGCCGAGGGTGTTGTCGACGTTCTCCTTGTCGAAGAGGATATGCACGCCGGTAAACGACGAGTCGTAGGGAGTCATGCAGTAATATTGCAGGTCGGGGATGGTGTGCATGCCTTGGTCGGGCATGTCGTGCTGGGTGAGCACGATGGTGAGCTCCTTGGCGCGGTCGTTGCGGTAGTTGAAGAATATCACCACGTCGCCTTCCTTGATGGTGCCGTCGACGGTGGAGTTGTTGATCGGGAGGATAAATTCGTCGGTCACGTCGGCGTCATATGATGCCTGCATGGCGGCTACCATGTCGGTGGCCTGTGTGCCCTTGCCCTCTACGAGCAGGTCGTAGGCTGTCTTCACGCGCTCCCAGCGTTTGTCGCGGTCCATGGCATAGTAGCGGCCGATGATGGACGCGATGGTGCCGGTGGTTTTGGCGCAATGCTCGGTGAGGCTTTCGATGAAGCCCTTGCCGGAGCGGGGGTCGGTGTCGCGGCCGTCCATGAAGCAGTGGAGGAACACATTTTTGAGGCCGTAGTGGTTGGCGATGTCGACCAGGGCCGTGATGTGTTCAAACGATGAGTGCACGCCGCCTGTCGACGTAAGGCCCATCAGGTGCAGGCCCTTGCCTGTGCGCTGCGCGTATTCGTAAGCGTTCTTGATCTGGGCGTTTTCGAGAATCGAGCCGTCGGCGATGGCCTTGTTGATTTTCACGAGGTCTTGATAGAGCACGCGGCCGGCGCCGATGTTGAGGTGGCCCACCTCAGAGTTGCCCATCTGGCCGTCGGGCAGGCCTACATTTTCGCCGGAGGCTTGCAGCTGCGAGTGGGGATATTTTGCCAGCAGGGCGTCCCAGTGAGGCGTGGGTGTCTGGGCGATTACGTCGGAGCGGGAGCCGTCGCCGATGCCCCAGCCGTCCAATATCATAAGAAGAGCTTTTTTACCCATTTTTCTATTTATTTTTTAGATTGTATCAGAAAGGAAGGTCGTCGGTGGGCTCGGCAGCCGGAGGGGGAGGAATCGAGCCGGGAGCGGCGGCCGCAGGAGCGAAGGGGTTAACGGCAGGCGCAGCCGCAGGCATTGCGCCGGGGGCAGCATAAGGCTCGGCGCCGGCCGGAGCGGCAGCGTTGGCAGGCTCGGCCTTCCACCCCGAGATAGACACGAACCAACGGCCGTTGTATTCGCGCGAGTTAATGTCGAAATAAAGCTTTATCTCCTGGCCCACGGTGAGGGGATATTGGTCGGCGCGTTCGCCGAAGAAGTCGAAGAACACCTTCTTGGGATATGTCTCGATGGTTTCAAGCACATACTCGCGCTTTTTCCACGGGTTTCCGGCTTTTGAAGTGCCCGACTGCTCGGGGAAAGCCTGGATTATTTTACCGGTAATTTCCATAATTCGTTTTGATAATTTCTTGCAAAGGTAACAAATTTTTTGCTAACCTTCATCCTCCCCCCTCAATTATTTCTCAACAAATTATTTACACCGAAGTTTTGCCGCGCAATTTCTTTTACACGCCACAAGCGCATACCTATCTGCAAAACCTAAATACGAACCAGTTCGACGCCAAAAAAACGACGAAAGCAACGCGAGTGTCTTTATCGTGAAATTATGCTGTCCGCTAAGCCATTTCGTTATCTCGCAAGGGCGTTTCCCGATTGCACGGGCAAATTCAGCTTTCGTCAATCCTTTCGACATCATCAGCTCATATATACGGTCAGAAACCGCCATCGGCATTTCCACCTCCTTATGCACTGCGGCGGGTATAGAGGCTACAATCCGATCGTATTCTTCAAAAGCCGTTTTCATATATCAAATGTTTTATCGGTGTCTATTTCATTTTCAGAAATTGTTATCGTGCCGTCTTTCACTCCTTGCTTGATAAGCCTGTCGAAATTTTGAAGAGTAAGCACAAAGCCTCTCAACTCATCATCCTCGTCATAGGTCCGCGTTCTCTTCACGCCGCCATTTCCAAGAATCAAAAAATCGGATATACTCACCCGCATCTTCCGTAAGGAACTGTATTGTATAAAGCGTACAATTACGGTCTTTATTAAGCTGTATAAGTTCTGCCTCGCTCATAGTCTATCTTTTTCAACCGCAAATATAATAAAAAAGACTTTTTAAATAAAAACCCTTTATTATATCACCACTTATATCAACTGCCAAATTCAATTAATTCAACATCCAATATAAATTATCCGTATAACCATCATAAAGACCATTAAAAACTACAAAAACTTTTTTTCTAAATAAATCTATATATTTTTTTTATATTCCAAATTATATTATAACTTTGCAGTGCTGACCGTAAAGCAGAAGCCCGGTCAAGGGGCAATGTGGGAGGGTCGGCAGACATAATTAAATGGAGCGTCTTTGTGCGCTTTGTTCTTGACTAATTGAAACTTGGCGGTTTTATTGTAAAGACAAGGGCAAATGCAACAAGATGCTCACGGTTGGATATATCCATTCGATATCGTGACGATATCGAATTGCTAATATCCACACGTGGGCTTCTGCGTTGCTCGTTCTTCTTTACAGGGCAACGCCAAGGCCTCAATTAGTGGGACGAGCAAACAAATGGAATCCCACGTTTTCTTTTATACATGTCCTTTATAATAATGTTTGTTATGGCATTTGGGATTCTGCCTAAGATTATACTCGATGGAAACCCCGACAATCCATGAATTGCCATCTTTTTTGGATGATTTCATTTATAATTCCTTACATGCAGTATATCGTCCTGATTTCGTGAAGTTTGAATATAATTTGGAATTGGAATCTAATGATCTATTGATTTATTTAGGCACCTATTTCCCTCGTAGTTTTTGCGAAATCAGAGAAATATGCAAAGAATTAAATAATAATACTGATTTATTTAATTACCTACACGACAAGGAGACGATAAGAATATTAGATTTTGGATGCGGAAGCGGAGGAGAATTGATTGGATTGGCAATGTTCTTAAATCAATTAAACCTTCCTTTAAAAAAACTGGAGATTTTGGGTATTGATGGAAATCCGGGCGCTTTGAGATTGCTTGATAAAATCTCAAAAGAAATTTCCAAACATGTTTCATTTGAGATAGACTGTATGGCAGGGCCGGTATTTGTCGGATCCGAAGAAGACCTGAATATTATTGGAGAGGTTTTAGATAAACCGTTTGACTTTATTTTGGCATTTAAATCTATCTGCGAATTGGTGGCAAGAGAAAGGATTACCACCAATGCCTATTATTATTGTGCCAAGTTATTGAGTAAGTATTTGGCCCAAGAAGGTGTGATGGTGTTTGTTGATGTTACAATTAAAAATTCTGTTATTAATCAGTTCTTGCCAATATATATGAGCAAAGGATTAAGCAAATTTATAACCGAGAGCAATAATGAATTTCACACTATATATCCGAACATCTGTAGCTCAAATGAACACCAGTGTACCTCAGGATGCTTCTACAATAAAAGACTGACAATTAATCATTCTCGTCGCAAAGGAGACAAGACAAAAATAACGTATAGAGTTATGTGCAGGTCTGAATTTTTCAAAAAATTACATATAGATTCTAAGGAAACTATTTCTTGCGTACAAGTTCGTTAGTAAAATTTGACTTCTAATCATAAACTCACCCTAAATTTTGTTTTTGATATGGCAAATTATTCTGATTTTTATATAGACTACTCTAAACTAGACGATTTCCAAAGGAAACTTATCGACCGGAGAGTTAATGCAACATTCATAGTCAAAGGAAATGCAGGTACTGGCAAATCCCTAATAGCTCTCCATAAAGCAAAACAAATAGCAGCTCTCGGAGATAGTTATTGTGTTATAGTCTACACCAAGACATTGAAACAATATTTCAAAGAAGGACTTGAAGGACTTGACGAAAGTAACGTGTATCATTATCATGCATGGAGCAGTAATCCGGGATTAAGAAAACATGTGAAATACATGATTATTGATGAATGTCAAGATTTTACCGCAGAAGAAATCCAAGAGATGGCATCATATGCCCAATATTGCCTATTTTTCGGAGACACGGCTCAATCTATAATGGAGTTTATCGATCCTAGATACCCTGAAAATATACGCATTGTACAAACTGTTGAAGAGACAGCTTGTAAATTTGGTATTTCCTCAGCCGAGTTGGAAGGGAATAAACTATTTTATAATTATCGAATAACTAAACAAATAGCAGATTTAGCACAACCTATCGGCGGGATTAAAGGCCTAACTGAAAGTTGCGTTCGTGAAGGGCCAATGCCACAGTTGATTGAGGCTACTGATTACCACGCCCAATTAGACAGAATCATTGAAATCATAGCCAACAGAGGGTTAGCAAACGTTGGAATCCTTCTACCATATAACACGCGAAAAAAAGGTGGAAAATATTCTGTTGAATATGTCAAAGACTACTTTAAAATGAAAGGTGTTAGATATGAATATAAGTATAATGCTGATGAAGAAACTATTATAGATCTTGATTTTAATTCTACAAACCCCAAGATTATGACATGGTGGTGTGCCAAAGGTTTACAATTTAAAGATGTATTTATCCCCGGATGCAGTCAAATAATTTGGGGTGGGCTTGACAAGGCGATATATGTGGCCGTTACTCGAGCATGCGAAAGATTATACCTTTGCTACTCCAACACATTAGACCCAAAATTTCCTGATGAATCATCTGGCCTTTACGAAATCGTAGGCGACGTTAAATTACTCTAATAATGAAACTTTACTATCTTACATCATCGCTAAATCTTGATAACATACTTTCAACAGAGAGTATATCACCACTTTCGTATTATCCACAACGCTCATTCGGATATGGCACATTCTATGCCCATCCAGAATCTCTTAGACATTATACACATGAAATTATTCTATTTTCGCAACTGCCTCATTACGATATTTTCGACGAAGAAAGATACTCATACCCATGCATTATTGAAATAGAGATAATAGACAGCCAAATGGTTCGGGAAATAGGAAAATTCGAGGATTGCTCTGTTTTTTCATGCAATACTACGATACAGTTCACTTCAAATAATGTACGAATCCTATTTTTCTCAGATAAAGATTTGGAATATACTTGGCAATCGTGTTCTGACAGCGCTTTATGCAAAATGTTTGATCACTATAAATTCGCTATCGCAAAAGGCCGTCTAAATCTTGACCTTATAATTAGAAACATCCATTATCCAGGATGCGATTATTATGTTAAATCAGATGAAAACGACTATGACAAAGTAAAAGGTTTTTTTGCGGGTTGTATACTTGGATTTCTTAACCGTCGCTCAAAAGATATCGCAGAACTGATAAAAATCAAGCGATCGATATATAATATGGTTGCATCCATAAAAAATGACATTGATAACGTGCCGGAAACAACTTTTGCCCAAATAAAGGAATTGGACAGGACTTATGACAACTATGACCCGGCCGTGAAAGAATTACGGCAACAATGGACCGAACTTATAGCCCGTTATGATTCGACCATACTTGAAGTCCTTGAAATACAAGGATATGCAAAACGAAAGTTTGCAGACCAAAGAGGCTTGCGGATTAGAAATATAAAATTCTCCAATATCCATAAAAATGGCATTATCTATGATAATGGATTATCAGAATATATCAAGGAACTTGAAAATCAAACAGAGTACATAATATCAAAATCAAAGAACACGGAAAAAGATGTTAATTGTGATTCTTTCAATTTTGTATCTGTCGTTGAAAACGGGGAGTATATTTGCAAAATTGAAGAAAAGAATCAGGATGACAGATTATTCAATCTAATAATAAAACGTATTTTTTTCTCTGGAATAATACCGTTTACAAATGTATTATCTATAAATAGATCTGATATAACCTACAAAACAACCCTGAAAGTAAAAGAAATTGAAGAAGAATTGGGTAGATCTTGGAACGGAGGAAAAACTCAACTCTATTTTCATCATCTTCGAGAAAACATCATACAATATAAACCTTTCAATTTAAAGGAAATAGACAATCCTGTATATCAAGCATTGGCAATATTCTTATTAAAGGGAGAAGATTTTAATGACATGATGATTTTCGCAGAGGAAAACGCATTCCCAAATCTGGAATACCTTTTCCCTCTATGGGGTATTACAACCGGATATGTGAACATCACAAGAAATATATTTCAAAATTATATTTCCTCAGACAATTTTCTTCCAACGACCATTCTTGCATTTGAAAAAATACAAGAAAAGAAACATCATGAAGTGATTAATTCATCTGTTATAAAAGATGATCCAACACAGATTTCAGATATTTTAGCAGCTAAAATCGAAGAATGTATAAAATCAAGTCCTCAAATCTCCATCTCCACAAAAGAAAAAGCACAGATAAAAGAGGCTTTGAGACGAGAGTCTGAACGAGATAATATTGAAAACTTTTTATTTGTACTAAATAATTATATAAGCCCGAGAACAAACGTATTCAAAAAAGTTAAAGAGTATTTAGAAAAATTCTTTAATGGAAAAGATTCGATAAAAAAAAACATTGATGATTTTATCAGTCAATATAACTCTCCTAAAAAGAAGGATACTGAATACTTCGAATCACTTAAAACTTGCGCAGAAGCCTGGACGCGAGTGGACCTTGATTCTCGAGCTAGCATATTCTGTAAAATGTTGGATGATGTTAGTATCAAACCCGATACAAGAGAAATATTCTATAAATATTTTTTTAGTAGATGACAAAAAATGAATTTTGTCGGTTATATTGTTGATTTTTAA